>JACLAA010007805.1_pt1 | contig 20711 bp, 13 predicted proteins | sample 8027891 | NCBI WGS metagenome assembly JACLAA01 (sample SAMN15724900, study PRJNA655200) | protist metagenome | isolation source: fluorescence activated cell sorting (FACS) single amplified genomes of... | place: Spain: Blaines Bay Microbial Observatory, Mediterranean Sea | collected 2016-01-19 | reverse complement strand
CGGAGGAGTTGAACTTGATCCCCCAATCTTCTTCCGGCCCGCCCGGGTTGTGCGACGCGGACATGATAAAACCGCCGTATGCTTTGCGCGCTCGAATGACCGCCGACGCCGCCGGCGTGCACAAGTACCCGTTTTGCCCGACGTACATCTTCTTCACCCCGTTCCCGGCGGCTAATTTCAAGATGATTTGCGACGCTTCTTTGTTAAACCATCTCCCGTCGCCGCCTAACACCATCTCGCTCCCTTGCAACTCCTCTTGCGGTAACGCCATGAACAGCGACTGCACCCAGTTGGCGAGATAGTTCCCGGACGAAAACTCTTTCGCTTTCTTTCTTAAACCAGACGTGCCGGTTTTTTGTCCTTCGATCGGTGTCGTCGGGATTGGTTTCACCGCCACGCCTGCCACGGCTTGCGCTCGAGTGATGGTGCTCATCTTTTTCTTTAAAGAAGTAGAATTTATATTCTTCGATGATGAATGATGATGATGAATTTTAGTACTCGCGAGGCTTTCTCTTCCTGTTGTTCTCAACAAAAGTTGCGTTTGCATTATACTGAGAAGAGAGAATTCACAAAAATGTATTCGTCGTAAGAGAGAGAGAGAGCGTGTGTTTATGTTCTATATAAACTTGCAACTGCGCGTTTTTGTGAGGACTCCTTCGAGTCGTCGATTAGAGAAAAAAGATTATCCAATGTTGTTGTTGAATACGAGATACCACGAGAGAGCTCACACAACACAAAAGGAGATATTTCCGTCCACAAAAAAACCAGTCAATCACAGAACAACAATTATATAAATAAGCTTTTGTTGCGAGAGTAGTATTCCACCCATTCGAGCCGGGGTCGGTCAAATAAAAACAAAAGAGACCAGACACACCGACAAAAAAGAGCCCCGCTCTCTTCGTAAAGCGCTTCTCTTTATTCTTCTTTCTCTTCTTTCTCTTCTTCTTTTAAAAATCGGCAAAAGAGGAGCGCACTCGTAATCTCACCATCGAGAGCGGATTCAAATAAGAGAGCGCGACGAGAGAGAGGCTTCGCGTATTAAAGAGAGAGAAGAAGAGGTCAAAAATCTTCTCTCTATTTATATTCAAAGTCTTTTCCCGGGAAAAAGAGACGAGAGTAAAAAAGAGAATAATAAAAAGGAGAAGACGAACAGACTTTTAAGAAAGGTTATTGAAGAGAGAGAGAGAGAAAGATTCACATCAAAATGGGGGGTAGCAGTAGTGCGAGTAGTAGTGGTAGTCGTAGCAGTAGTAGTTCTAGTGGGAATGTGATGATGATGATACGGATGATGATTCGAGACGGTCTCGAGGATGTAAAAAAGTACATCGAAGAAACAACGAACAACAAAGAAGACTCGAAAACTAGTATTCGAAACGCCGCGCTGGTGTTCGCGTGCACGTACCTCCTACAAATGTACGTATTTTCGACGACGAGAGCGATGAGAAATCCAACCGCGTTTCCTCAGCGAAGATACTTTTTGGAAACGTTAGTGTACTTCATCTTCGCGTTCCCGTTGGCGACTTTACAAGCCGCGTGGGTGCTCTTTTGGATTATATTCTGGCAACTGTGTGGGAAGCCGCTGTGGAAGCCGACGTTTCCGCACAGGTTTAAAAAGAACACGACGTACGTGAACGAAAAGAAACGAAGAGATAAGACTGAAAACGGGGACGATCACGCGCACGTGAGTTTATGCGGGGGAGGGTTTCGAACCTGGTACCATTTAGGCGTGTATTTTGGGTTGAGAGATAACTTTGGCGAGACTGGAGTGGACGATATCGTCTTCGCGGGCGCCTCCATCGGCGCGTTGGTCGCCGCGTTGGCGGGCGCAAACGTGAAACCTGAGGAAATTTGGAAACAAATCCCTCCAATCGCGCACGAGTTTAGAGAACCAATGGGGTTCATTCATAATTTAACCAATATTGGACAGTATTGCAGGTATTTATTGAACGCGTTGTTACCGGAAGACGCGCATAAAAAGTGCAACGGGAGAGTGTTCTTATCCGTCACCAAGTTGTTCCCGACGCCGCACAACGTCATCATCTCCGAGTGGCACTCGCGAGAGGATTTGATCAATTGCGTTTTGGCGTGCGGATACATACCTGGCTGGACCTGGCCTGGGTTTTGCGTGTGGGACGGCAACATCTGCGTCGACGGCGGCGTGACGAACAACTTACCCAGCTTACACGAAAACGCCTTGCGAGTAGGATTAGACGAAGACGATATCAAACACTGGAACGCGGTTTTGTGCCCATCCCAGGCGTTACCGAGGGTGAACACGTTCATCCCAGCCGATGACGAACACTTGACTGCCATGGTCGAGGAAGGCAAAGACGATTTCGAGGATTGGTTGGACACTCCGGCGGGAGTTGAGTTCGCTTTGCGTCTCCACGGTAGGAAACGACACAAGAGATATTCCATCGAAATAGACCCGAACGTAGAGGGATTCCATAGATAATAAAAAATTTGTCATTAAACGTAAAATCATCATCATCATCGCTATCGTTATCGCGTTGAATTGTCAACAACAACAACAACACTCCTTTTGTACGGCCGGTAAAAGAAGCGCCCGCTAAAAATATCTGCGTGGTTGGACCCTTTGCTTCACAAAAGTATCTCAAAAAGGTCAAACACCACAATTACTCATAACGACAGCACGCGTAACAACACACACACGCACACAATAACGATAACAACAACAACAACGACGACGTTAAAAAAATGAGCGCAATCGAGGTGCAAGAAAAGCAGCAGGACAACTTGAACGATCACACGACGTTTGTGGCCACTCCGGTGGTGGAATCCGTCGATCACGGGGGGCAAAAAGTGTTGAATTTCCTCGGGATCAATTGCGCGACCGCTCGGTGCCGACACTGTTTCCAAACCGTTCCTCACGACCACGAGGACGCTTTGCTCGTGGACGAAGACGGAGAGAATAAAGATACCTCAAATAATAGTGAACCGAACACGCCGAAAACGCCGTGTGATTCTCACTCGGAGTGGACGAAGACGTTTGAAGTGCAAAGGCAAAACATGAAAAGCGCCAACATACCGAAAACGGACGACGAATACAAGAAATCGGTGTTTACGCCGACGGACGAGTCGAGCACGAGATTATACGCGGAAATGGACGCGTTGGAAACGAATGCCATGATAAACGAGAGGTTGGTGAGTGGGGCGGTGAAGAATACGGTGAAGAAACAGTAATCATCATCATCGCGTTATTATGAACTTGTACAAATAGAGAGAGAGCGTTGGCGTAACCGCAAACAACAACAACGGCACGAACAATGTGAATGTGCCATATAAATTTTGTTTTGTTTTAACATACCAGTATACACATAATATGTATTAATTTATCATGTCGGAATACATCGTTAAAGCGCGTCGAGCTGAGGTTCTCTCGTGCGGATCGCGAACGAGCAGAGTTTTGAGCAACCAGTTTGCAATATCACCGTCGGAAGGTGGGCGGCGGATTACGTCGCTTAGGAGGATATCGTCGCGTAGTATTTTCGAGTAATTTTCAGCGTTATCATCACCACCAGCGACAACATTAAGCAAACCAAGGAATCCATTCTGTTCGTACGCGTGCCTGTTCGGAGAGTTACTGAAAAACAATTCGCACAACGCCACGCCGAGCGCGTAGCAGTCACATTTTTTGCCGTCGACGAAACACACAGCAGCGGTTGTTCTACTACTATCGCCCGAAGGGAACGAAGCGCTATGAGTCTTAATTTCGTCAATGAGTAGCATTTCTGGAGCGTGGTATATCTCTGTACCTCTTGCACGCGAGGTTCCTTTTACTTTTTCCGAGATGTCGTAAACCGCGCACTCTCCGAAATCGATTAAAGTTATCGCGTATTTTGTTCCTTTACTCCCCTCCTCCTCCTCCTCCTCCTCTTGGCGCCGCGTGGAGAGAATGAAATGTTCGAGCTTCAAGTCAAAGTGGACGACATTCTTTTCGTGCATATCGACTACCATCTGCAGCATCGTTTTCGCGATTGCAAGCAATAGCGTTCTGTCGTTGTTCGCTTCATTTGCGTCTTTCTTTAAATATTCACCTAGATTTGAACGCCACGCGTTCAATCCGACTCCGTCGACCCAATCGGTCGCCACGCATAAGAAATCTTCGCATGCGCCGTAATCTCGGAGTGTTCCAAACGAGTATGAAATCGACATTACATCATCGCGATTTCCTCTTCTTATCACAGAACTCTTCTTCTTCTTCTTCACCTTCTTCTCACCATTCTCGAAATCACGTAAAATCTCGAGCGCGGTAACTTCGGCGTACACGTCTTGAAACGCTTTCCTCGCGACATCGTTGACTTCAAATTTCGAGCGGCACATCCATCTCACGCACACAAATTTGTCTTTACCGCGAGTCATTTTGCACTTAGTCACCGCATCACCCGTCGTGCGGAACGAATAATCGTCGCATTCGCGCGCGTTCGCCACGTGCTCGTACTTCTCGCTCTCGAAGCACCCTTCCGCGCACAAGCGTAAAATTCGCCTCGCGCAGGGCGACTTTACGTGAGCCTTTTTGTAGCACCGTTCGACGATGGCCGCGTTCGTCGGTTCCGAACAAAACGCTCTCAGTGTGAGATAAATTTTGTTATTGAAGCATTTTGGTGCATCATCATCGTTATTACGCGATGATGTTTTTAAAGGTGGTGGGTCTCTCGGAAAGAAAGTCTCGTGAAGCAAATTTTCATTCGCGTCGTGTCGAAACCCCTCGAGAATAATCCCGAGGAATTTTGACCGCACGCTTTCGCCGCACAACAACAACGCTCTCGATTGCTTCGCTCTCAATTCTCGCAAATTTTCGTTTCGTCTTCTCAGATAGCTTTCGACCCCCGGGGCATTTTCTCCCCTTGAAACCCCTTCTTCCGTGTGTTTGAGCGCGTTGATGCGTAAACCTGGTATTTTCTCTCGCCCTACTCGTCGTTGCTGTTTATCACCAGAACAATCTCTGCTCTCCTTTAACCACTCCAAGAACGTTTCTAGATCGCTTTGAACATCGTTCAGTCGTAACAAATCGGCCCGCGCGTCGAAAAACTCGTCGTACATCGCTCTCAACTTCGCGTCGGAAATCTCTTTCAAAAACGACGCATTCTGAACACCTAATAAAACTTCGTCGTCGTCGTCATCCTCGTCATCGTCCTCGTTCTCGTCCTTTGGATAATTCGTATCGGGATGATGAGAGAAGTGAGGAAGAAACAGCGCCTCTCTTTTCGCGCTTTCGTATTCCGCGCTCAGAAAAGGGAGCAACGTCTCCACGACGTTCTCTTTCGTCCTCCAGATACAACCACCCTCACCACCGCTGCTGCTGCTGGTGGCTTTTCCCAACCATCCGTCCATCGCGTTCTCAAAGTCGGCGGCGGGGTTGTTCTTCGAGAGAAACGAAAGCTTCGAGGAGGAGGAGGAAGAGGCGCCACCGTCTCCTTCTCCTCCTCCTTTTTCTTCTCCATCTTTATCGTCGTCATTGAAGCGTTCTGAAGAAGAGATAAAAGAAGTTGACTTTTTTTCTTCATCTTCGGTCGCAGCAAAAAAAGGAGGCGAAGGAGAAGGAGGCGAAGGTGCATTTCTCACCGCTATATACAACTCGTTCACCCACTCTGGACTCTTCTTCTTCTTCTCACTCGTCGTCGTCGTCATTTCTTCTTCGCTTGTTGTTGCTATGGTGCGTGCGTGTGTGCGTGTGTGTGTGTGTGTGTTCGAACAAAAAACAAACCCCTACTATATAAATACTGAAGAGTATTTTAGACCGAGTGAAAAAATATGAACACCAACCAAAAAAGAGGGTGGGTGCCTAAATTCAAAAAATCTTCTTTTTGGTTCTTTCCCACAAAAATCATCACAACAAACCATTCTCTCGAAGAGTTTTAAAAATGCCCGAGCGAGAAGAAGAAGAAGAAGAAGAAGAAGACAACGACGATGATGACATCAGAGGAAGAGGACAAAAACGAGAACAACAACGAGGAGGAAAGAATAATAAGAACAAGAACGACCCAAACTTATTCCGAATCTTAATCGCCACGGACAACCACTTGGGCGCGCACGAACGAGACCCGATTCGGAAAAACGATTCGTTCATCGCGTTTCGAGAAATCTTGGAGACCGCGAAGAAGGAAAAAGTGGACGCGCTGTTTCTGGGAGGCGATTTGTTCGACCAGAACAAACCGAGCCGAGAAACCTTGGTACAAACGATGGATGTTTTGAGAGAGTACGTGTTCGGGGACGATGCGATCGAGTTTGAAGTTGTGTCCGATCAGAGCATAAATTTTCCGAATCGAGGCATCGTGAACTTTGAGGATGAAAACGTGAACATCGCGCTGCCGATATTCGCGATTCACGGGAATCACGACGACCCGTCCGGGCAGGAGAATTTATCAGCGCTGGATATTTTGTCCAGTTGCTCGTTGATTAATTATTTCGGTAAGCACGCTCTGAGTGGGTCGAACACGGGTGCGATTGAATTGAAACCGGTGTTGTTGAGAAAAGGCGAGACGAAGTTGGCCTTGTACGGGTTAGGATGGATACGAGATCAGAGATTACACCAGATGATGGCGAGTAAAGGGAACGTGAAGTGGATTCGACCGGGGAGTTCGGACGAGAAGACGCCGTTGGCGAACTGGTTTAATCTCATGTTGATTCATCAAAACAGAGTGTCGCACGCGCCGAAGAATTCAATTTCCGAGAGGCACTTGCCGAATTGGATGGATTTAGTCGTTTGGGGACACGAACACGAGTGTTTGATTGAGCCGCAGTTGTTCGACGGCGTGAGCGTTTCGCAACCGGGGAGCTCGGTGACGACGTCGTTGGTGGAAGCCGAGAGTGGGACGAAGAAGATTTGTATTTTAGAGTTGAAACCGGGGAAGGAGAAGAAAGATCCGCCGCATTGGCGGTTGTTGCCAGTTCCGTTACAAACGACGAGACCTTACGCATTTAAGAACGTCTCGTTAGCAGAACAGGAAGATTTGTTGAACGATGAGGAAGATGGGGGAGGTCAGGATCAGGAAGCCATCGAGAACTTCTTGATGATTACGGTGAATGGCATGATTAAAGAGGCAATGCAAAACGCGGCGAGCGGCGTGAAAAAGTTGGCGCAGTTGAACCAACTGCCGTTGATTCGATTGCGAGTGGATTTGACCGGTGGTTTCCAGAGCGTCAACGTCCAAAAGTTTGGGCAAAAGTTTGTGGGTAAAGTCGCGAATCCTTCGGATATGTTGTTGTTTCACAAATCGAAGAAAAAAAAGGGAGGGAACAAAGACGAGGAAGACGAGTTCAACGAAGGGATGATGAAAGAAAATATAAACGTAGAAGATGAGGACGAGGATTTAGACGACGCGAGAGCAGGGCCGAGACAGGACCAAAAACGGATCGAACGGTTGATCAAAGAACGAATGGATAAAGGATTACAAATTTTAGACATTCCAAACTTAATGAACTCTTTGGACGATATGGTGAACAGAGACGACAACAAAGCGGTGAAAACTTTGTGCGAGTCGACGATGAAACACTTTCAAAGAGAGTTGGCGTCGACCGCGCAACCGTCGGAGTTAATTGAAGCGAGCGAAGTGCAGAGGAGAGTGCAAGAGTTGACGAAGAAGCACACGCAACAGCAACAACAACAACAACAACAAGATGGAGGTGCTCGTGCCAAAGCGAAGAAAGGTCAGCAAGCGGCGACGCAACAAACGCAGCGCGCGCAACAAGTGCGAGAGTTTCAAGACGCGGCACCAGCGAAGAAATCCGAAGCGACGAGACAGTTAGACGAAGAAGAAGCGCTAGAGCGTGTATTATTAGCACAGCAAAAAGAAGCTGCCCAGGACGGTCGCGCGCAAAGACCAGTTCCGGCGTCTCGCAGAGGAGGCGCAAAACAACCTCCGCCGCCGGTTCCGGAGACGAAGAAAAAAGGAGACGACGACGATTACGTCGTTTCGGATTCAGAGGAAGAAGACGACGACGTCATCCCAGCATCTGCGCAGCCAGTAGCTGCTGCAAGGCGTGGGCTAGCTGTTGGAGCGAAAAGTGCAGCCGCCGCAGCGGCGGCGGCAAAAAGGAAACAGCGACAACAATCGGATTCGGAATCTTCTCAAGACGAGGAAGTGCCTGATTCGGAAGAAGAAGAAGACGAGGATTTCGCAGATGCGAAACCCGCACCGAAGAAGAGAGGTGGAGCTGCAGCAGCCGCAGCCGCCGCAACGAGAGCGACAAGACGAGGTCGTGGCGCGACGCCTTCGACGCAAACGAAGAGCAGAAAAGTTCCAGAAAGTATTGTCATCGACGACTCCTCGGATTCCGACGAAAAGGCCACACCTTCTGTCGCGGCTGGAGCTGGAAGAACATCTGCTGCCGCTTCGAGAGGCAGAGGCCGCGCGCGCGGTGCCAAAGTTTTGAACAATCCAACAACAAAATCGGTAGTTGGGAATAAGCGCGGCAGAGGTGCCGCCTCGTCGAAGCGAGGTGCTGGTAACAACGCGGACGACTCTGACTCGGAAGAACGCGCGAGACCGACGAGAAGAACGCGCGGCGCGCCCAGTACTCTTCCCACAACAGGAGGCACCCAGAGAAGCACGCAACGATCCGGGGCGCCCGGTGGCACGCAAAGGACTACCGGAACTGCCTGGGGTCGCTCCAAGAAATAACATTATTAGTGTACCAGAATATCAATAATAGAAGAACAACAACAACACGCGCATACGCGTAGCGTTTTCGCGACGAGAGAGATACAACAAATACAAACAATGATACTACTCTACTACTACTAAATCATCCTCCTTTATTTTGACTATCGATGAGAACGGTCACCGGGCCGTCGTTCTCTATGTGCACGTCCATCATCGCCCCAAATTGACCTTCTTTTATTCCATTCTCTTTGTATTCCTCTCTCGCTTTTTTAAGGAACTCGTCGTACATTTCCTTCGCCTCTTTCGGTGTCATCGCTCGACTGAAGGACGGTTTTTTCCCTTTCGTGCACTCGGCGAGTAACGTGAACTGACTCACGAACAAGACATCTAAATTTAAATCGAGCAAAGACTTTGTCCACTGTTTGTTCTTTTCTGCGTTGTCGTTATTATTGTCCGGCCAAAGGCGCACACTCATCGTTTTTCGTAAAACGTAATCGCAATCCGCGAGCGTATCTTCCGAACTGATGCCGAGGAAAACGACCGCCCCTTTTCCAATTGTCTTTATCGATTGCGGTTCAGGTTGCGAAGGATGGGAGGGAGGTAACGCGTGATTGTGCAACTCGGAGTGTCGAACAGAGACCGATCCCGAGTGCACGCGCTGAATCAACGCTCTCATTATTATTATTTGCTTTTGTTGTTCGCGCTTTGAAGTGTGTGAGGTGTGAGGTATTCGTCCAATTTTAAAACCGGTTTTCTACTCTGCGCTTTCTGACGATAAGGCGCGAAAGGCGTCGTCGTCCACGAACGCTTGGACGTCCCAAGCGTCCAAGAGACTGTCGAACAACAACACTCCATTATTGTCTTCTTTTTCTTCTCCTTCTTCTGTGTGGCTCCTTGTGCTATTGCTAGTATTCGTATTCGAGGAGGAGAAAGACCCCCGCAAACTGTCCAACGCCTTCTCGGCGACGACTTGCTTTACGCGGAGTTCTTTGCGCGTGCCTTCTAAAGCGCTCGCGCAAAGGAAGAGCCACTGTTCGAAAGACCGTTTGTTGTTGTTGTTGTTCATCTCAACGGTAGTGTTGGAGAGAGAAAAGCGAGTGGAAAGTGCCGCGTTGGGGACGTTGTGCATCCAGTGCACTTTTGGCGACGGCGCTTCGTCGTCGGTCTGTTCTTTTTTCGTCGTTTCTAGAAACGATAAACGCTTCGCGAGGACGACGGCTTCTTCCGCCTCGTCTTCTTTCTGCTCTGCTTCCTTTCCTCGCCGTCTGTCCCTTCCCCTGCTGCTTCTGCTTCTGCTCCTCCGTCTCCCCCGAGGTTCTCTGTCCCTTCCTTGTCGGCCGTGCCCTTCTTCTTTTTCTTCGTCTCTTCGCGCTAGGTGTTCCGGCGGATTCTTTTCTTCTTCTTCTTTAACTTCTTGAACTTCTTTTCCGCCGTTTTCAAACGCACTCGTAAAACTCTCGAACGTTTCCTCCATTTGTTTCGAAATACTTTCCAATTCTTCCACGATTCTTCGCAACTTTTCGCACGCTTCGTCCACACGTTCCGCGTCCGCGGCGGAGGAAAAATTCGCGTACTTGCCTCGTTTCATCAAACAGTTCAACATATCGTCGCTCGGGAGTATCGATTTAATCTTCTCCTGGACTTTTACGTGGTACGGTGAAGAAGAAAAGTCCTCGTTTTCGTTCTTCTTCTTGTCCTTCTTTTCCTTCTTCTTCTTTAACATGGACGATAACTCCTCTTTCGCCTCTTTCAAAATCGTCAACGCTTCCGTTCCGCTCTCGTGGGCGACGAACCATTCTCTCGCTAAAGACGCCATGGTGTATATTGCGTCCACATCAATCTCAAATTCTTCCGCGCTGTTTGTGATGTTATTGTTATCATTATTATTATTCACCGTAAAAGTCATTCTTTCTTTTTCTCTCAATCAATATACAATCAATTCAGCTCTTCGTCCTCCCCGATGGTCCTTTAAACACCTCCCCGCCCGGAACGCTTCGCAACGCGCTTTCGATCCGCCTCCCAACGTGTTCCTTTTCCCAAAGGCCTATATAATTCGTCGATGCGAATAAAACCGACACTAAACTTAAACTAAATCCCGTCGCCACTGCTAACGCTTTTAACCCTTGAATCGATGCTTTCGCGTGTACTCCTATTGGTAAATCTCGTTCTAACTTGTGTTTTCTGTTTTTCCAGTGCACGACAGACGCGGTAAACACGGAGGAGAAAACAGTCACGAGTGCGGCAGAGATGGCGAGGTTTGGATACGACACCTGGTAATACTTTTTTTTGTCGTCGTCCTTATCTGCTTCTATGAAGGATTGGATGAACCGGAAGCCTTCTCTTTTCGTCTTTGTCGTTTGTTCTTCTTCTTCTTCTTCTTCTTGTCGTCGTTGTTGTTCGTTATTGGAAATCGAATCGGAAAGCGACGACACTTCTCCTTCTTTTTTCTTCGCGTTGGTCTTCTTTGAAACGACAACGACCGAGGGAGACGAGGACGAGAACCACCACCAAAAGAGCATATATCGCCGCAAGGAGACTTGGGAGAGTAAAAAGAGCTCGACGTCCGAATTGAATGTTAAGAGAGAGAGAAGTGACGAGTGCACAAAAATGAGGGAAAGAAAGAGCTCTAGAAATAAAAACATTAATACAACGAGCACAGAGTCAACATCTCTCTCTTCCTCTCTTTCTCTCTCTCTGTGTCAAACAAATTACCAGCTATAGAACGCGTCGTCCTTATCTCGTACGATTTCTTCTTTTTTCCGACCTTTAATCAATCCGTAAGTCATGAGCCCTCGATCGAAGGCTCGATGCATGCGCTCGAGCGTCACAATCTCGCGGATGGTTTTGTACCAAATCCTGGGACCGGCGAAAACGACCGGCCACGGGTCCCAGACGCCGACCCAAATGGAGTGTCGCCACGAGGCGATGGTGTTTTTGACCCAGTTTTCGCCTTGAACTTTTTCCATGACGTGAGTGTTTCGCATTAATCGTTCGTATTCTTCGTAGGAGACAAAGTACGGGTGCGCCCACTCTTCGTATAAAAATTGTAAGTTTTTCTTTTCGTCTTCGGTGAATGGGTTTTTTGTTTCGTCGGCGTCGCGTTGGCACCAAGTGGCGACGACGAGAACTCCTCCCGGTTTCAACACTCGAATCATCTCTTCCACGTATTTCTTCTTATCTGGCATGTGTTCGCCGCTTTCGCACGCCCAGACGGCATCGAACGTGTCGTCCGGGAACGTCATCTCTAACGCGTTCATGACTTTGAATTCAGCGTTTGGAACGTTTTGTTCCTTGGCTAATTCAGTCGCGCGGTCTCTTTGGTTCGGCGATAAGGTGATCCCAGTGACTGTAGTTCCGTTCCCGTACCGTTTCGCCAAGTGTCTGCTCGCGCCTCCAATCCCGCATCCCACGTCTAAAATATTCGCAGGTTGCTTCCCGAACAAATCTTGAATGGACCAATCGCACATTTTATCCACGAACGCAAACTTAGCTTCTTTGAAATCCGTCACGTCGTTTCCTAACAACGTTCCAGCCCCGTTCGCTAAATCTTCGTCTTCGTACCACCCGAGATGGATGTGTTCCCCCCAATAGTACTCTAAAATGCCTTCCTCGGTCCACGCGTCGTATTCCGAGCCTACCGTATTCGCTCCGTCCACGTACGCTCGCGACGGCGTATCCAAAATCTTCTTAATCGTCACCGCCGCCAACGCGACGTACGGAAGGTAAAATGCCTGCGCACTCAACGCGTTCGCGTTGATGAGCGCGTTTTTTATCACTGAACTAGAATTTGCGGGAGTTGAAACAACGTTTTTCTTAGCGGCTTGAGCGGCAGCCAACTGCGAGACGGATTCGTTCGGTTTGCACAAAAGTTCTTCTTTGGATAATACATTTGTTGTTGGTCTTCTATTATTATTTGTCTGAATCGTTTGAATTATCGTCGTCTGTTCATCGTTTTGCGCTAAAATCGCTTTGTTTCTTCTTCTGTGTCTCGTTCTTCTTTGTCCAGTCGTCTGAATCGTCGTCGTAAACGAAGAAGACGATTTCATCATCGCGTGACGTCTTTGATTTTGATGATGATTTCGATGATTACTCCTCGGCGACTTTGATGAGAAAGAAGAAGAGGAAGAATGTAACGGAAACAACAGAGAAGAAGCCGATGTTGTCATCATCGAAACACTACTCCTTTTATTATTAGTATTATTATTATGTGTGTGTGTATATGTATCGCGTTTTAAAGCGCGCTCGGATGTGTGGTAAATTAAAAGCTTTTTTTGGTGGATAAAAATCAGTCCAAAACGACTGTTTTGATGAAAGATTTTAGTACTAAAGTATTTTTTATTTACACACGCGAAAGCGGGAAAGCGCTTGCTTACTTCGACGAGAGCATCTCTCTGGCACAGACACACACACTCTCTCTCGTTCTTTCTCTCTCGTTATTGTTAGTACTGTAGTTATTATTTCTTACCGAACAAGTTGCCTAAAAATTTCGCGGCGTTTTCGTTGAAAATCGGTTCGTCGAACTTGTTCATCAACGGGGTAAACTCAGGACTCGCTCGGACGTTTTTCAAGCTCGGGTCGGTGCGAATCTTTCTGTAATCCGTCCACCCACTCGCCATGCACCTTCTCAAGGCTAACAACGACTCGTCCAGTTTACCGATGTTGGAAAAGCAGCAGGCGATGTTGTATTGGCACACTCGGTAAATTTCCGTGGTCGTTTCAAAGTTATCGCTCATGTAGTTCTTCGGCTCTAACGCGGCGACTTCTTCGAACTGAATCAACGCGTCGTCGAAATTCTTTTGGTTGTACAAAGCAATCGCTTCGTCGAACATGTCTAATCGTTCGTTCTCCAACTCTCTCTTCTTGGAGTAGTTATTCATCTGTTGTTCCTTCGTCCCGGCGCCGTAGTTCCCTCCCGCTCTTTCGGATTTGAACTGTGAGTTCTTCTCCACCTCCATGGCGCTGAAATCGCCAAACATCTTCTTCATCTTCAAATAAATGTCTCCGTTTCTGTTTTTCATCGCGTACATGACTTGACCGAAAGATTCCGCCGGCCATACCTCGTCGCCGAACGACGCCGACACGCCTTCTATTTTGTCTCCGATTTCAAACACCTCGTACTTTGGATCGTTCGGCGGGACGAACGCGACGTACGCGCCGCCGTCGTTCCCGCGAGCAAATTTCACGTCGATTGGTTTCGGCAGCGTCACCTCGTAAAACTCTTCCGTCGCGACCGCGGATTCCGCCACCTCGGACGCGTTCATAAGGATGACGTGTTGTTTTCTTTTCGAGATTGGGGAGATTAATGCTCCCGATGATGCCAAAGATCTCATCTTTTGTTGTTTTTGTTGTTGTTGTGCGAACTTTGACGAAGTCGTTTTCGTCGTCGCCATCATCGCGTTGGTAGTAGTAGCCATTATGTATTACGTGCCGTGTGCGATAAAAGTAAAGATCTCAATAAAAGCGCGCGATGAGACACAAAACAAGTGACGACGAAAGGAGATGAATTTTTTTGCCAAAGTGGATATTTTCTCTTTTTTTGAGATGGATTCTGAACCACGAAAAAATGTAACGAGAAGAAAGAAAAAAAACTTTAAAAGCATCATCGTCACAACAAAGAAGAGCGATGAGATGGAAAAAAGACGACGCTTTTTCCAATTTTAAGAGAGTGTTGTTCTTTTCTCGAAAACGGCTTTGTTGTATACACGCAAGAACGGTAGTATTATATATATATATATATTACTTCGATGATGATAAAAACCGATCTTTCTCGATCCTATTCGTGGCGAGATCCAACTGTCTATCGATGTGCTTCAACGCGCTGAGTTGATTGTTCAGCGCGGAGACTAAACTTCGCGTGGCATCGCCGTCGCCTTTCCGTAAACCTCTCTGCTCTTGCATGGCTTGGTAACGAGAAATTGTTTTGCTCGCGTCTCGCAAGGAGTTGCCGATTTGTAAAATCTGCCCGGAGACTTGCTCGGCTAATCCGTATAAACGAGCCGTGGAGCTGACGTCTCGATCGACGTCTAATGTTTCGCCTAATTGTTGGTACAAACGATCGACGCCGTTTTCCATGTCCGTCAACGCGCGTTCGGTATCTTCTTGGTGTTGTTCGATGACGCGAATTTGCCGTTCCATGACGTCTTGTTGGGATTTCGCGTTGACTAAATCGACTTGCATCTCGAACAGTTCCCTCCGCCGTTCGACGATTTGCTCGTCCCAATCTGCTATTATTTGTGCTTTTTTCTTAAAATCCGCGGTTCTTTGCGCGAGTTCTTTGTTCCAGTATTGTAACGTTTCGCCGACGGATTTGCCGACCAAGTCGGTCGGTCTCGATAAATTCACCGGCGGAGGCGCCAAGGCGGAAGATGTTGATTTTGTCGTTGTTGCCGCCGCTGCCGTTGTCGTCGTTGGAGCAGCTGGAGTAGATGCCGGCGCTGCTGCAGCCCCAAAAAGACTACCACCTGTTGCAGCGGGTTTGGCCGCTTCTGTTTTTGTCGTCGCTGGTTTGGCCGCACCAAAGAGTCCACTTCCTCCAGCGGCTGGCGTTGTCGTCGCAGGTTTAGCCGCACCAAAGCTAAAGGATGGCGCGGCAGGTGTGGCCGCAGTTGGCGTGGCTGCAGGTGCCGCACCGAAAAGACCGCCTCCTCCAGTTGTTGTTGTAGCAGTTGTCGCAGCACCAAAGAGACCACCTCCAGTGGAAGTCGTCGTCGTCGTCGATGCTGGCTTCGTTCCAAAGCTGAACGATGGCGCAGCAGTAGAAGTTGTTGTCGTCGTTGCCGCAGGCGTAGCAGCCGTACCAAAGCTGAACGATGGCGCAGCAGTAGAAGTTGTCGTCGTTGCCGCAGGTGTAGCAGCCGTACCAAACGAAAAAGAAGTACCACCAGCCGCGGGCGTCGCAGTAGGTTGAGCCCCCCCAAAGGAGAAACCTCCAGCTCCGGCCGGCTTCTTAGCTTCGCCACCGCCGGCACCAAAGCTGAACCCGGACATTGTTTTGATACTCTTTTACTGTTTTCCTCCTGTGTTGTTGAGAGAGTATAGAGTGGTGAGAAACAAGAGAGAGAGAGAGAGAGAGAGAGAGAGAATTTAGTCCGTGAGATTGAAAGTGATCCGCGAGTATCGACCACCCGCGAACCGTGGAGATGGACCACAAACCGGTTTGTCGTCCGGCGCTTTTTACGGCGAGATTAATATCCGCTACGGAAGTTAAAAAGACTATCCCATTCGTATTCGAGGATGCCTTAGGCAAAGCAGCGTTTAAAGAAGAGAAACGCGCGTTCACATGCGTATACATATCGCTCCTCGCGGTGAAAAATAGAGAAAGTCTCAGGAAGTTTGAGGCATAACGAAAATCACAGACGTGTCTCACGTTATTGGAAATTCTCGTCACCGACTTTTCAATACTTTTCTCACGCCATCGAGAGCTAATATACGGAACACATGCGTGAAACCAAATCGATCGTGTAATAATAACTCATAACTTCTTAGAGGTTGAATAAGCCCCAGCGACAAGAGCCGTCAGCTTCGGTTTTTTCGAATCACAGTTAACACACGCAAAACGAAATCATACGAGGACAACAGAAAGAATGTCGCATCGGAGATTGAGAAAGCAGTAGTAGTTTTAGACTACCACCTCCTCACCCATTCCAAAGCTGTCGGCTTTACCTGGAACTGACGGCACCGCAAAATACTTGTTCATTCAGCCGTGTGCTTTTGTCCAGGAAAAAATACGAAACAAAGACGAGACCGAGAAGACGAAAATTCCTCCTACACCTACCTCTTCCTTCTCCTTCTGGTGTTTGTTATCAGAGCGTGCTAATATCTCCTTCCTTCCTTCTTATTTAATAACTCTGTTTGCGTTACTATTATTGTAGAGGAAGTTTGTCTTTGGTAAGTTTCAAATCGATACAAAAATTCGCGCGCGAGCGGTACTGAAAGAACGAGAACGAAGAAGATGATGATGACGAAGCGCCGACGTAAATTCTCCCTCTCTCTCGTTCACACGCGTAGATATATATTTAATTTCTCAGTCGAAAGATGGTGATTTTGTTTTGCTCGGCATCGATTAGTGGTCTAAGCCTAGTAAGGACAAATGACTTCTTCACGGAAAAAATATATACTACAGTCGTCGTGCGCTCGGCGCTTCATCATCATCAACATCTTCTTCTTCTCTTTCTTCTTTCCACCTCGTCGCAATAACAAAAAACAAACGCAAAAGAGAGAGAGAGAGAGAAAAAATGTGAGGAAGATGGTTGTGTGGATTCGGAACCGAAGGAAAATCCGAGCCAACCGTAGTATCTGCCTCTGACGTTCACTATAGGCAATCGTAAATAAAACCTTCGGAAGACCACACGACGGGTATCAATCGTCCAGCGGAACTCCGTACACAAGCTGCCAAAAACAAAATACGAACGACGATAAAACGAACACGCGCGTAAAAGAGAGCGTCTGTGTGTGTTTTGTGCACACAAACGCACGAATGAATCCTCTCTCTCTCAATCTCTTTTTCCTCCAATTTTGATGATGATTCGGAATTCGTTCGCAAGTTTCAGCACATCTCGCTTGAAAATGTTGCCCGATAACTACTCCGGTTCCAAGCTCGATACTAAGAAGCCAAGCGTTAAAATGAGTGCTCGTCATCATCATCGTCATCTATATCGTCTTTACACTACCCGTTCACGACGCGTTTTTTTGTGTATCGTAATAAACGCGCGCACAAATAGAGAGAGAAACTGAGAGAAACTGATGAGAAAATCAAACGAATCGATTCCCCATTGAACAACATCTCGAAATCGAATTTCTCTTTCTCTCTTCATTCATGCAGAACAACTCTCTCTCTTCTCTGCGCGGCGTTAAAAAAGAAAGAAAGAACAACAAAAAGAAACCCCGAGAGACGCGATGATGAAAGCACCACTCTCTCTCTCTCTCTTCTTACCTTACTTCTTTAGTTGTTTTTATTAATAACACGCCGCAGTTTAAAGATTTTACTTTTGTGTTGTTGTTGTTTTGTGTAAAGTTTTTCTTTCTGACGAGCAGACGACGAGAGCTCGCAAAAAAGAAAAAAACACTAAACACTCGAGTCGAGAAGCGAAAGACCTGTTTCACGCATTGAAAGTAGAAATTCCCGCACAACGACACAAAACAGAAAACACACACAACAACATGGGGGTGAGTATATTATATATATCTAATTCTCTCTTATTCGCACACAAACGATATCCTTTTAGACGAATTCGAAGGTTTCGATGCGATGGTACCTTCGCGCGATGACTTTGTTGCGCGTTTCCATCATGTGGATTTTTTCTTTAGGGCGAGACGACGGGAAAACACATTTTCTACGACGCGTCTTCGTTCTCGCGAGCATCGATGCGAAGTTTCTCGCGACACGAACTGACCATAATTTTTCTCTTTAAACTCTCTTCTTTCGCGATTTAATACGCAGGCTTACAAATACGTGGAAGAACTCTGGAAGAAGAAACAATCCGACGTGTTGCGATTTTTGCAACGCATTCGCGTTTGGGAATACCGTCAGCTTCCGTCCATCTGCCGCGTGACTCGACCGACGAGACCGGACAAGGCGAGAAGATTGGGGTACAAGGCTAAGCAAGGCTTCGTGATTTACAGAGCGCGCGTGAGAAGAGGTGGCCGTAAGCGTCCGGTGCGCAAGGGTATCGTCAATGGGAAGCCGGTGCACTGCGGCATCACAAAGTTGAAGTTTGCGAGAAACTTGAAGTCTGTCGCGGAGGAGAGAGCGGCGAGAAGATGCGGCGCGTTGAGAGTCTTAAACTCGTATTGGTTGAACCAAGATTCTGTGTACAAGTACTATGAAGTCATCATGGTTGACCCGATGCACAAGGCTATTAGATCTGATCCGAGAATCAACTGGATCTGCGCGCCGACGCACAAGGGCAGAGCGATGAGAGGCTTGACTTCGGCGGGGAGAAAGCACAGAGGTTTACACGGCAAGGGCCACAACTACACGAAAAACAGATCGTCCAAGCACGCCCAGTGGAAGAACAACAACAGACTTTCGCTCAAGAGATATCGTTAAACGACGACGATGTGTCAAAATCGAGGCTTTCGAGAATAGCTGTTTTGGGGTACCTTTCGTTATTAATAATAGACAAACCTATAACTTTAGAACTAATCGTCGTCTCTACTTCCTATTCTTTGCTATTATCGCCTGCAACGCGCGAAGTCTCGCCACGGCGATGAACCTAGGGTCGACCGAAACGCCATTCACGTTCAAATCTTGGAACTTTCCGTATATGAAATCGGCGCCGCGGTGACCGCACATCTGACCGCACGCGACGACGTCGATGTTCGGATTTACTTCTCTCGCCTCGTTAATAGCTGATTGTACGAGCCGCCCGACACCTTTATCGTCCCATGCGATGAAGGGATTAAACTTCCATATGATTGCGTTTTCTTCCTCTTCCTGCTCCTCTCTGGCGATATCTTTCACGTCGTTCTCTTCGTCGTCGTCGTCGTCGTCTTCATCGAAATCGAATTCGTCGCCATTAATGTCCATATCTTCGCCACCGTACAAGTAGCGCGGAAAGAATTTGTGACTATCTTCCACGCTGACGCCGTATGTTGTTTCTGTGAGCTCGTCTAACCCGACGATTAAAAATTCTGCTCCCATTTTTGCTAAATCGCCCGCAATCAAACACGACCTCGGCGTCTCGAGCATGGCGCCTACGCGGTAGGCGATTTTTGAGTTGGTTTTCTCCTCCAAGAATGAAAATTCTTCCGCAACGTTCCGGATTAAATTCAACTGGTGTTCAAATTCCTCCGCCGAGGCGACGTTCGGTATGCATATGTCCACAACCGGTGGTTCTGCTGCAAACGTGAAGAATTCTTTCACTCCGTACGCGGCGCCGAGGAGAGCGCGCACTTGCGCTTTCGTGATTTCCGGATAGAGAGCTCCAACCCGACAGCCTCGAAATCCAAAATCAGGATTTACTTCGTCCAGCAAGTTTTGCTCTATGATTTCTACGACGTCTCGTTCGTCCTTACCGGAATCAACCGCTAATAATGGCACTAAATCGTTCAAATTTTCCGAATCCGGCAGAAACGCGTGCAGCGGTTCGTCCAGTAAACGCACTATCACCCTCGAATTTTCTTCGTTCTTCTGATCAGGTTGGAACGAGGCCTTGAACATGTCCTCAAAATCGTACCGCAAATGCGGTGCGAGCATATCCAACGCTTCGTATCTCTCATCTTTCGTCTCTGCGCACAAAAGCATGTGTAAAGCCTGCCTCGCATCGCCGCCTCGATATTTCTTGAGGACGTTCTCAACTTTCACCAAACCGACGCCGATAAAGTTCGACGCGTCGCCTCCGCCAACGCTCGTTCCGTCGCGATTATTATTTTCATCAACGTACTCGTCGATGGCATCCGCAGAATCACACTCGGCAAATATCCGAATCGCGTTTAAGAATTTGGATTTTTGCGCGAGCCATTCGAAGAACAGCTTGTTTCGTTCCGACTTGACCGGCGGCACGAGTTCGACGGCGCCGCGATAGACGACGCCGTTTTGACCGTCGATGGTGACGTAATCTCCGGTGTGCAAAATCGTCGTGCTTTCTTTTTTGTTGTTGTTATTGTTGTTGTTGCTATTGCTGCTACTAAAAGTCGTCGTCGTGAACTTTGCAAACTTGCGAGACTTTTTATCAATTTTTATCGAATATCCTCCTCCCTCGCCATCGTCGTTACCATCATCGCTATATATATCATCGTTCGCACCGGACACGCACGCCAACCCAAACTCTTTCTTCGATAATTCCGCGCCAAACCGATCGTCCTTCAAGAATATAACCCCGGCCACGTCTTGCAACACGTCCACGACGTCTTCCTCGTCCTCGGCGAATCGTTTCTCCTCGTCCGTTTTGAGTAAACTGGAATCCACGCACTCGCAACACAAAATGACTTTCGCGGCTTGCGAACCACCAAGACCTTTGCATCTCTCGAGCATTTCGCGCGCGTCTTGAACGGTAAAGCAAATTTGCCCGGTTTCGCACTTGGCGTTTTTTACGTGTTGTTGTTGTTGTCGTCGTCCTCCTAAAAGCTCCTCTTTCTTCCACT
>JACLAA010000584.1_pt1 | contig 20711 bp, 19 predicted proteins | sample 8027891 | NCBI WGS metagenome assembly JACLAA01 (sample SAMN15724900, study PRJNA655200) | protist metagenome | isolation source: fluorescence activated cell sorting (FACS) single amplified genomes of... | place: Spain: Blaines Bay Microbial Observatory, Mediterranean Sea | collected 2016-01-19 | reverse complement strand
GCGGAGGTGGAGGCGGAGCGCGACGCGCTGCGCGCGCATGTGGCGGAGGTGGAATCGGAGCGCGACATTGCGCTCGCGAGTCTCGACGAGGCGAGCGAGAAACTCGCCGAGGCTCGCGAGACCGAGAAAGAAAACGACTACCTGTGGGAGTGGCACGACAAACTCAAGCAGACGCGCGCCGCCGTCTTCAAGGCGCTTCACTTCCGTGAGCCGGACGATTCGCGTTCTGAGCACGAACGAGTCAGACTCGCACTCAAACTTTCCGAGGACCCCGATAATCCCGATGATTGTTGGGGAGGACCCGCACTTCAGTGGTCGAAGGAAGCGGAAGACTGGCTTGAGGAGCGATTGCGGCAGAAGGAAGACGGCGCGTATCTGAAGGACAAAGCGGGACACTTCATCTACAAGCAAGCAAAGCGTGGCGAGACGTGGGAACAGATTGCTGAGGCACTCGACGCGGCAGGACACAAGCCGCTGAACCCATCGTCGCACAACTATACAGTCTTTACGGAAATGGCCGCCAGAACGAAAGCCTTCGAAATGGGTTGGTATGTCAAAGGTGCGAAGAAGCCAGGATCGGGGAGAAAACCATTTGCTTGGGATGCTAAAGTGCTCAAAGAATTGGAAGCGGCGGCAATCAGTGGTGAAAAGAAGAGTTCGGATACCCTGCGCGATGAATTCGTGCGCAAGTATCCCGACAAGATACCGAACAAACACACCTTTCGTGACAAAATCAAGCAAATCAAAGAAGAGGCGCTGAAAGAAGAGGTGCAGGCAAAGGCACTCGCTGATGCGGCGGCGAAAGGCGCAGAGGAGCACAAGCCCGAAACCTAATCTCCCTCCCCCCAACAATGTGAATGATTTTAGAACCATCTAAATGAAAAACTTGTGCGGCGGTATTGGTTGGCGCGATTCCGCAAACCAATAAAAAGGCCAAACCCACATAAAAACAGCGCGCGCGAATTAGTTATGTAATATCAATTTTTTACTGGATGTATATATTCTTCATGTGCGTCGTGCGAGAAAGCGCGACATATTTTGCGATGCGGTCGACACGCGGGTGCGACCAATCCCAAATCGTGTAGGGCTTGTCAAAAGTTTTGCCCTGGCTCTTGTGGTAGGTAATGCAGAAGCCGAGGTAGAAGTTTTTGACAATCGTTTTGGTCGCGACCTTGATGTGCTCGCCGCCATCATTAATGAGCACCGCCTCTTCCGCGTCAATCTTATGAACCACAAATTGCTCGCTGTTCAGCCACTCGTTCCCGTGCTTCGTGTCCTTGTGGTTTTTGAATGAAATCAGCGGCACGCCCTTCGCCAAATGCATGGTCTGCGATTTGGGATTCTTTTTGTCGGGCTCAATCTCAAAATACTTTAAGTGAGGGTTCAGCTTCTGAAACCTCGCGTTCTCTTTCGCGTTCACCATCTTTCTCGTCTTGTGCGTGTAAGCCAAATTCACGTCCGTGTCAATTATCTGTTTGCATTTGATGGCATCCACAACTTCCCCCGCCGACTCTTTTCCAAATCTTACCGCCTTGTATAAATCAAACAGTTCTTTGCCGCCTTCATACGCTCGCCTGCACTCGGTTAATAATAAACGATTCCCGTCGCACAAATTATGCACCGCTTGTGAGGTTTCGTAGTTGCCCTTGTATTCATCTTTGACGGGCTTGAACTGTTGAAAGTCGCCGACCAGTATAAATTTCAGTTTGGGCAAGGTCTTCTTTATGAGCACAAAGAACTCGTAGAAGCTGCTCTGCACCATCGAAATTTCATCCACAATTAAATACTTCAAATGGCACAGCTTCGTGAACAATTTGGATTTGCACTTGCTGAACGTGTTGTAGAACTTGTGAACGGTCTCACCACCAATTAATCGCGCGGCGGTATTGGTCGGCGCCAAACACTTGTATGCGATTTCGCGCTCGTCGAGCTTTTTGAGTAGAGCATTCACCCAAAAGGTTTTGCCCGTGCCGGCAAATCCATTCACACAAAGCCCGTCGCCCTTGTCGAGGATTTCATTTTGCATCGCGTCCAAGTCTTCGTATTCATTTGCGATCTCCCAGCTCATTTCAAAATCCTCCACATAATTGCTCGACCCGTCGCGCCAATATTTGTGCGATTTGCATTTGAGTGGCTCGTTCTTATCTTCGCGGTATTTGCGAATCGTTTTCTCGTCGTCCCAAAAGTATTGGCTCACATCGATGGGCTGGCGCTTGTTTAGCTTGTAACGAATAGCGTCGGTCTTCATATCAACTACCGAATAACCTTCTTCTACTAACAAATCTTGCATTTTGAACAGCTCGATTTTCTCCATCTCCAAAATCCATTTGTAGATAATGTAGCCCGTTTTGTCGTTTTGTAGACCTTTTTGAAAGACGCCAAAGAATATTGGCTGCCCATTGCTTAGGCTCTTGTTTTCAATAAACACATCCCAATCGCTCGTCGCGCTGAATTCCTTGTCTTTCTCGCAATACCAATTTGCCGCCTCCTGTTCGTCGAGCGACATTTTACATTGCTGCACACATCCGCTCCGGCGACCGAGCAATCCAACCCAAGAATTGACCGCCTTCTTTTGTAGCTCGGGTTCGCATTCAAAGCAATCCAAAATGTAGTCAACAATCTTTTTGAAGTAATGACACGGCAGCACAATGCTCGGTAGGAATTTCATTGAAATCTCGTAGCGATTGATGATTCCCTTTTCTAGACCGAACGATACAAGAAAGTGCGAATACCAACCGTGGGTTTGAAACAATGTTGAATCCTCAGTCTCCACAAAATACATCCCGCACACAATTTCATCATCCATGTTAAATTCTTCAATCTTGTCCATCACCGAATAAACCGCCCATTCATTTCGCGAGTGCTTGGCGATGTTGCGCCTACACTTGACAATATCTAATTGTGCGGTTTCTGAAGCATCCACATCTGCTTCGAGTTCTCTCACAATTTGATGCGTCAGCAAGAATGGCTCGAGTTTTTTCCACACGGGCTCGGTGAACGAGCTCTTGAAAGCGTCGGCATCCGTTCCGTAACCGTTCTCCTTTTCTTCGACTGTCTTCTCGGTGTGACAGTTCGAGCAAATCGCCTGCAAATTTTCAACGTTGTTTGTGCCGCCATTGGCGAGCGGTTTGATGTGGTCAATCTCAAACTTAGCACACGGGCAATCACAAATGCGACACTTGAAACTTTGGTCTTCAATCAATTCTCGCTTATCTTTCTCTGTCAAATACGCGCGATTCTCCCGCATCGATTTTGCTATCAAATGACAAAGAACGCTCCCAATCCCCTCGTTGATATAAATGATTTCGCTTTGAGTCGCGACATTTCGCAATTGCTCATATTCAATATCATTGCCGTAGTTCGCGTCGCAAACCACATTGACAGTTTCGTCGTCCTTGTTTTTGTAAGAGAACCCAGTCCTGCGATTGTTGCTAATTGATATGCGCGGCTGAATTTGATGCTCACAAACAAATCGCATCATCGTGTCCTCGCAACTGGGTTGATTTAAAATGATTGTGCCGGAGTATTTCATCGCATTGCGCACATCGAATTTCTTTTTACCTAAATAGGTGACATTCGTATTGTCGTGTTCTTTTTCTTTTTTTTGCAATCGCTCGTCAGTCAGCGAGTCGCTTATAACAAGTTTTTTGGCAGTGGTAGGCTTGTTGTTTTCTTTCGCAGACAAGATGCATTTCGGGTCGTTAATCAAATACATGTGCCCATTTGTCGTGTAGAACACCACCGGGCAATAATGTTCGTTTGAATTGTTGGTCACGCTGTAGAAACAATTGTCATCTCCATCGTAGGCATACATGTTTCGTTTGAGCTCTTTGCACAATTGAGCGACTTGCGCGGTTGTGACACCTTCGCTGGTATCTGCCCACAAGACCGCGTCCTTTGTTTTTACGCGGTCAATAAATTTTGTCGGTCTCTTGCTCGGTGGGTGTAGCAAGAATTCACGCAATTGGTGCGGGACACATTTGTCATCTGTTTGCTCATAGGCTGTTTGTGCGATACCGTGAGCATATTTAAGCCAATCCAATTTCAAAACGTAGCCGAGTTTCATGGGCAAGTTCTCCTTTTTGACCTTTTTAAAATGGTCGGATTTGAGAGGGGTGACTTGGTCAATTGATTGAATGAAGCTCGCGCCGTAATGATCGATGCTTTCTTTAGTTTCAATCAGCTCGCGAATTGCGTGTTGAGAGGTAATGTTTGTGCCGTAATATGTATCTTTGATTGTTGTTCGAATAGGTGCTTTTTTGGTTCCTTTGATATAATCAACCTTGACGTAGGAGTAATGAATAATCACCTTCTTGTGTTTGACGTGCAAATTCGGTTTCCTTTGACCTCGCACAAACTTGTCAAATCCGTCGTAAGTTTGATGATTCGGTCTAAACACGCGCCCGTCGTAACCGAGGTTGTGAGCATAATTGGTCAAATACTGTCTCGCCTCGCTCCCGTAGCTATAATCGCCTCTGTATTTCCTAAAGGTGGTTCCCGCGTAGCCGAGCATTTTGAAATGCTGCTCGATGGCTTCGCGATTCTTTTTAATTTGCACGTTCGAAGATAACACCGTGCTCAATTTGCCCTTGACGATTGGTTTGGCTTTATACAAGGCGCGCGCTTTCGCCGCGATTTGTTTCTTTCTCACCCATGCGTCTACTTTTGTGAACGGTATTTTCTGCTTCGCCGCCATGAAATAGTATTTCTGAGAATCAATGTAAATGTGATGCTTCATATTATATACTAACATTTTATCTTTAGATGGTGATGACTCCTTGTTAATTAAATTAATCATAAATTGTGATCTTAATTGTGTATACATTGTTTTTATTATTTTCATTTCAATTTTTGTTTTAAAAAGGTGAATTAATTTTCAACTTTTTTCGCCCAAATTAAAAATAATAAAATAGTTAGTATAAGATGGAATTAGGCGAAATTGCCCAAATTTCCATAGAAGGCGCCTTTAGCATTTTTTTGCTCACAATTTCTTACAAATTGTATCGCGCCCGTATTTCAACCGAGTCTGACGGACACTGCTGTAAATGGCTCAATTTTCACCTGCGCACCGACAATCCGGGTGGAAGTGTTGAACAGAGTGTTTAGAACCCTCAAATATCTTCTCAGGTTTTAGTATGAACTCCGCTCAATCCAACCAACTGATTTTTCTCAATTCCGCCGAGGCGACGAGCCGAGGCGGCGGGGTTGATGATTTCATTTTTAGCAACGAGCTGCGCGCTAACCGCGGGAATCGCATTTTTTGCGAGGTGCGCGAAGTGGAAATGCCGGTCAGCTGGTATTTGATTGATTCAACGAACAACGTTTTTACAATTAATGTGAACTCTTTTACCCATAGCATCACGCTCGACTCAAAGAACTACAACATCACTCAATTGCTCACCGAGCTGCACGCCAAGTTCGCCTCTGCTTCTTTTAATTTGACTGCTACATTTGACAGCCAAACAAACAAAGTCAAATTTGTATTGACCGACACTTCAGATTTCACGTCGCTTTCTATCCACGAATCGTCGACGTGCCTCAAATTGCTGGGCTTTGTCAACAATCAAGTCGGCACCGTCAATGGCACCACCGCCGAAATCACATCACAGAATTGCATTAATTTGAATCGCACGCTCAACGTTTACATCAAGACCAACTTGAAGCTCGACAACATTAACTCAAAGGGTGAAGTCGACGGAACCATCGCCAAAATTCACGTCGACCAACCGAGCGGTGGATTAGTGCATTACAAAAACATCGATAACACAAAGTTCATGTTGGCGAACAAGTCCATCAACCACTTGGAAATATCGCTTGAAGACGACGAGGGTCGCATATTAGAATTGAATGGGCTCGACTACCACATCACATTTAACTTTCAATACGGCAAAGAGCAGCTACAAGAATATGTCGAAACCTTTTTCGACAAAATCAAACAAATACAGGACAACACGCCAGAGTCCGACACGGACAGCGACTAATCCTCCTCCTTTTTTTGGCGGGCGGGGTGTTTGAGGGGCGGGCGCGCCCCTTTTTTAGCGGACTAATGTATAAATGATACCACAAGGAATCAGGATTCACGTCCCCAAAATCAATGAATTGCACGAAACGAGATACCGCGAGCCCTACTTAAAGGATGACACAAAAGAAAAGAGCGATTTAGAAAAGGCGAAACCTAAGGACAAGAAGGACGAGCAAAATAATTTATTCGCCTAGTGTATAAATGGAGCACACTGTAGGCACAAATAGACGAATATTCCCGACAGGATTTGTCAGCGAAGATATTGACCACGTTAAGCCAATTGCCAAACTTGCGAGAGGTTACATCGCGACCGAAGGATTGCTCGGCGCCAATTCGCTCTTTGAACACAATATGTTAGACAATCTCTACCCCAAGACCCGAGAATTGACCTATGAATACGAACTAAGGCAACCAAATACTTTAGGCAAAACCCCCGCGATTGTTCAAAATTTAATCGACGAACAACTCCCAATTGGATTGTATGAACTCCAAAAGTCTTTGTTTCCACACAACGCTTATGAAATGCAACAGAAACAATTTGAAATGTATGACGGCGTTCCTCAATTGGGTGAGGCTGTCATGATAAATGGAAAGGTGTATTCGACTACCGGCATAGCCGAAAAAATTATCGCCAACGAAGAAAAAATGAAAGCGGAACAAAAACCACCGCCCCCCGACGAACCCGATGAATAAATATAAACACCCCACCCGCCTAAAAGGAGGGGGTAAGGGGGAACCTTGGTTCCCCATTAAAATTTTATCTTTAGTCATACTATAACAAAATATGGCAGCTCTCTCCAGAAGTCTAGAATACGGACGGCTCAAATCAAAAGCGGTATCTGCACGCAATTACCGCGTCGCTTTCAGAAGCCAATCGGGTTTATCCTTTCAAGCAAACCAATCTTTTACCATCGAACTAGCCCAATTGCAACGCTCTTACCTCGACTTAAATTGCATGTATCTCCAATTTGAAGTTCAACAAACCTCCGCTGCCGCTGACGTGTCTGGTGCTCGCTTTGATTATTCGGCTTACAGTATGTTCAACAGAATCACAGTCTCGTCTGCTGCGGGCGCAGTGTTAGAAGACACGAATTATTTGAATGTGTATAATTCGATGTTGCTCCAAAGCCAATGTTCGGAAGAATATCAAAAGGGCTACGGCAAAACAATCGGTCACGCCGGCCAACCCGGTTGTGCTTTCGGTATTGATTTGCCCGCGTCAGACGAAACACCAATAACAATCTGCCTCCCAATGCTCACAGGCTTAGCTACTGCCAATCGCCAATTGCCATTAGATGTCGCCGCGCCACTTCGTTTTACATTCTATGTAGATGACTTTAAGAAATTTACGGTCAGAAAAGGCACAAGTGCATTAAGTGACATCAAAATCAGCAACCCTCGTATAGTAGCCAACATCACAGAACTATCGGAATCGACCCAAGTATTACTCGACCAATCGTTAGCTAATTTGAGTTACAACATTAACTACACAGGTATTGTCTCTACACACGCCACTCGCTCAGAAGAAGGCGCCGGCACCTACGTTGCTAATTTAGCTTTCCGCAACAGTTCGATAAACAAAGTGGCTTTGATTATGCAATCGCAAGACAGAAGTGCAGACCAAGCAACAATTGAAAATAATCACGTCATATCAAACAGGTCGACCGGCGGCATTAAAGAAATTTCTTACTTCATAAATGGTCAGAGATTCCCTCAGCAAAAGATGGATTTAACACACGGCGTCTCAGAAGTTTGGAGCGAGAACGTCCTCGCCGACCGCGTATTAATGGATCCAACCCACCATTCGTCGCTGAACTATTCAAGCGTTACTGGAACAATTGAAGGCCACGCCGCTGTGGATATTGATGGTTTGAGAGCGAGAATTCCCACAAACCACCGCAACTTTGAATGTGTTAATGGCAGGCACACCAATCTTCCCACAACTCTTGACCATTATGTAGGCGCTGGCACTAATGCTTACGGCACATTCTATTCGCAATTAAGCCTCGAAACATTCAAGAGCAATATGGATGGTGAAAGCATTTTCTCGGGGGTTAATGCGCTCGGCTCAACTTTCCAATGCGAATTAGTTTTTGGTGATGATAACAATATGAAATTAGACCTTTATTGGTTTGCTACCGTCGATAAAATACTCTCCTTGGATAATTTGACAAGAAGTTGGATAGTTTCTGATTAATTGACCCCTTAACGCGCGCGTGGCTAATCTTCTCCCGTTTTCTTCTTTTTGAAATGATGCAGCTTGTGAGCATCAAGCGCCTCCACACTCCCAAAAATTCCACCCAATGCACCGGGTATGAATTTAGTCTTGCTTGAATACGAGGTGTCTTGCGTCTTCACTTTGCCGTATCTGTTATTGATAAGTAATGATTTTGAAACCAAATCATTTCTTGTGCGATGGTGCACCACTTTTGAATCGAGGACGGCTTTCTTTTTGCGACCAATATCACTCGACGATTGAAATGGGCTCGCACCGGCGTTGTAAAGCCTCACCTTTTCGAAGCGGTTTCTCGCGAGCGTCGACTTTTCTAATGTGTGAGCGAGGGTTGACCCACCCAATGAATGCCCCGCACCATACACCTTGTAATCATCGGGGATTTGTTTCAAGATTTTATCGGTCTTGTTGCGTCGCTTGTTAAAGGCTTTGGAATCCGATTCTCGTCCGAGGCCAAGCAACACATCCGAAGACACATCTTGTTTTGTTTTAATGCCGCTGGTATCGGTTCCGCGATGAGCAATCACAGCTTCTTTTGTGCTCTCATTCACAAATGTGGAAATGTCGCGCCCCGTCATATTTGGTGATACTTGCCAGCCCTCCATTCCTTCGTCCTTTAATTTCTGATTCATATTAGCAATGTTGGTTTCCTTGTTATTCTTTTGAAGCATTGAATAGGTCAATTCTGAGAACACGGCTCCGTGATGTTTTTTCATTATAGTAAATAATAAGATTATAATGAAATTAGATTAAAGATAATAGATTCTCCCTCTTGGTGTTTCGTTGAATAAGACGTGACTGTTTCTAAAAAGAAGTGCCCCATCATAGTTTTTCCGGGCGCGCGGTGGTTTGCCAGTGCTGCGCGGTTGTTTGCCCATCACTTGTTTTGATGGTTTGAGTCCTGTTTTAGGGAGTTTTTGCGGTTTGGGTTTTCGTTTGACCATTATATACATTACCAACAAATTTAAAGGGCGCGCCCGCCCCTCAAACACCCCGCCCGCATAAAAAAGGAGGGGGAAGGGGGATCCTTGGTTCCCCCTAACGCTGCTCAAAGTCAACCGCCCCATATTTGTATTTCTTGGCGAAGTGGTCGTATTCCTTCTTAAATTTTTCTTTGACGTGCTTTAAATCATTCAGATCCATAGCTTCGTGGAGTGGCAAATAATCCGACCTAAACTTAATCTCGTCGTCGGTCATTTGACGAAGCACGGCTCGCGTAACATTTGGTTTGTAATGAACAATGAACAATCCGGGCGGGCTGTCTTCTAATTTGTCAGCCTTCTCAACGTGAGTAATTTGGTAGTTTGGGTATTTGCCGTCGTCCTTTACACCGTCGCGCTCGCCCATATCCGAGTCGGTGAAATACTTGTTCTTCTTTATCTTAAATACATTCGACCAAAACCTCGCGTCTTTTTCTAACAAGGCTTCTTCTTTGCGAATCATGTCTTGTTTTTCCTTAATGAGTTTTTTCGCCGCGTCATCATCGACTTGGGTTTGGCGCTGAGTGGGTCGTTTCGCTGTGACCGCTTTTGATGTTCTGCTCATTTCGTTTCGTTCCTTCACGGTGCCATCAACCACAACCATCGAAGTAATTTTTGGTGGTCTGTCGGGGTATTCTTTGTCGGGCTTGATTGATTCTGAATTGGTTGAGTCGGGTGTCGGATTATCGTGGAAGCGCGTGACAAAAATGGGCTCAAAGGTAGTGTTGTAATACAACTGTTTGTCAATCCACTCCAATATCTTCTTTAAGCCGCGGTCGCCATTTTTTACCCAAAACCATTCTGTCGGTCTGTCTCTAAAGCCTTTCATTTTTTCGCCATCAAATGTGATTCGCACCGCCGGCGGGTCAAATTTGTTTGAGACCATTTTTTGGAGTTCTTGTTCGGTTTGATAGGCAGAACCTCTCGCCAATTCGTTGTCGCGCTCATCAAACAAAATGAGGCGATGCAACTTGAATGAAATCAACGTGGTGCGAAATCCTTGTAAACGAGTAAGATTTTTTCGCTTGCCTCGTCTTTTCCCCGTCTTCTCTTCTCTTTTAGTGTTTTCTTCGGTGTTATCATTATCTTCGTTGCCTCGCGCGTCGTCTGTGAAGAAATCAGAAAAGCCAATTTTCATCAGCAATCGTTCGGGGTCACTAGGGAACGCCTTAAATTTCTTGCTTATTATGTAGATGTAACCCTTGATTGTGTTCCAGTTCTTGGTTTCCTTTTTGATTGCTTCGGGTAGTATCGCATCTGTCAACAATAAGTTTTTGTCACTTGCTGATTGGTCAAAGTCCATTTTTATATAGGGTTATAATATAAATGGCATTCGGACGTAAAAACTTCTTTTCCCCGAAACGATTAGGCAAATCGGTTGTCCGCTCCACCGCGAGACAAATGATTGGCGCGGGCAAATTCGCCGATAGCGCGGGCGACTACATGATTGGTGCGGGCGAGGCGGCAACTACGGTTGGAACATTGACGGCGAATCCTTATTTAATTGGGTCGGGTGCTGCGCTCGCGGGCGCGGGTGTTGCGACAAAATTAAGCGGCAAGGCTTTGAAATCGGGCGGGCGAGTTCAACGCAACACAATTATTAAGGGCGAATCTTTAGGCGAACAACAAAAACACATCGGCGGATTAAAAGAAAATTTGGTCGAAGGAATCAAAATGTATGAAAACAAAGGCTTGGCATAGGCGGGTGGGATGTTTAAGGGGCGGGCGCGCCCCTCGAAATTAAAATATTTGGTTAAGTTATAACAATGTCTTTTGTCAGCAAACTAAAAAAGAAAGCACACAAAGCGAAAAAGGTAGCGAAGAAAGTTGGATTAGGTGCGAGCAAAGCAGCCGTGAAGGGCGGAAAAATTGGCACCAGTGTATCAAAGGTCGCCAAAGTAGTAGGCGTTCCAGGCGCGGATAAAGCATTAGCAGTTTCGCGCGCAGCTAAAGCCGATGGCCGCGTTGGAAGAAGCGTAGCGAGAGGCAAAGCAGTCAAAAAGAAAGACGTCAGAAAGGCGGTCAAAAATACAACACGAGTTGGCATGGCTTACGCTTGATTGTGTATTATTCGAGGTTGTCTTTCACCGCGTGCTGTTCTTTGTTTGACGTGGTCATAAATACCAGAATCAAAACGTTTTATCAATTCTGCGACGTTTGGCCTCTGCTCGCCTAAACTGGGAGCGGCAACGGGTCTGGCATCATCCACATCATCATCAACACTTGTCCTATAAATATCATCTGTTTGTTGTTCTCGTGCTGTTTCAAAGGCTTCCGATAAATTGACATGGCTGTCCACAATTTCACCGGGCGAAGCTAATAAATCATCTAACGACAACCCATCATTTGAGCGCGCAATACTGCTATCAACACTAAATGGTCGAGGTAATTCTGGAGGCGGTGGTGCATCAGCAGACGTTACTGAATCATCGTCTAAATCAACGACGAGCTCTTCTGGTGCTCGACCTCTGGGATTGTTGGGTGCGTTTGGTGGCGCTCTTCGGCGTTGCGGTCTTGGTTGTTCGACTGCTTCTTCGCGCCCAAAATTGGCGCTTTGCGCCCTTCTGTTCATAGCAACGTCGTGCAAATAATATTGTGGAAACTTGCCTTGAAAAATTTGCCTGATGTTAAATTTTTGGATTGGCACTGGCATTTGTTTAACATTCGGTTTAATACCAAACCGAACGTTATAATTTCGTAACTGCGCGCGCTTCTTCGCCTTCTTCTTTTTGCGTTCCTTGCGTTCTGGAATTGTTTGCATCACATCGTCGAGTCTCGAAGGCTCAAACATTTATATATAGGCTAAATATTTTTTATCATCTCCCAATTCTTGTAGTAGATGAACTTGTTAGAAAACATCAACGATAAATCGACGAAAAGAAAATTGTGCTTTCGATCAAACACCCACTCAATAAATTGGTTCAGATTCTGCCTTTCAATAGACCCTAGGATTTCTTCCCACACAGCAATCAATTCTTTTTGATTCACGGGACGCCACAAAACCAAATGTGAAGCGGTCGTTCTCAAATTGACGGGTAGGTTCTTGTAAGATTGGACAGTGGTTAATAACGAGAGCCGGCGATGCCTCCGATTGAAGGCGAGTTGCAAATAAGCCTTCTCAACCATGGGATTCTTGCGCAAAGTCGCGCCGACGTCGTCACAAATTACCAAAGTCGAAAATCCTTTCTCCGCCTCAATCTCGGTCAATTCTTTGACAAACTCAATGAACTGCATGTCGAACTCTTCGAACATTTTGCTTTCGTCGAGGTTTTTGAAGATGTTGTTTTTGAGCGACGCGATGCTCGGGCTGCAAACAACAATGTTGTGGAACATTTTTTTAAGACCGCGCCGCTCGTTGTTGTAGCGCCCGCGAGATAACAAGTTGACGAGAAAAGTGGTTTTTCCCGAGCCGGGACGCCCCACGAGAATCAAATTGAATGATTTAGACAGCGATGCCAACGCCGGATTCATGTTATCATCTAAACACGCATCACACATCATGTCGACCCTTTCATTTTTCATGGTAGGGTTTTCAATCGTTTCATACATTTATATTAGGCGAACAATATTTTCTTTTGCTTTGGCTTAACTTCTGGTTTTTCCGCTTCCTTTTTTGGTTGGGGTTCAGGTGCTGGTTGAATTGTTTGTGTTGGTGGCGCTTGTTGAGAAGGAAACGGATTCGAATTGTAGTAGTAGTTGTAAACTTTCGTAGGCTTCGTCGCCCTTCGTCGAGGCTTTTCTTCTTCTTCGCTCGAAGAATCGCTGTCAGAATAAACCTTCTTTGGTTTCTTTTTTTGTTTGACCGCGACGGGTTCTGGTGCTGGCGGCGGTTCGCTTTTCGCTTTGCGTTTTTCTTCTAGTAGTGCGCGGCGCTTTTCTTGCATTTTCTCAAATGCCTGTATTTGTTTTTCAGACCTCGCTTTCTTGGGAGCAGTCAGTGCACTTGCTTTTTTTGGAGCGGGTTTTGGTGCTTCTGCTTCGCTGACTGTTTCTGTAGGCGCTGTCGGTTCCACTTCGACCTTCTTTTCAATCTCATCGTCACTGCTCGAACTGTCGTTTTCCATGTTTTTATAATATGTGCCTACAATAAAAATGTATAATTTGGCGCCACCCGACAAATTGAAAGATGTGCCAATCACCAAAAACGACGGAACATTGCGATTTTTTCTCAGTTTGTCTGAGAACTCCGATAATGTCGAAGATCCCAATGAAGATTTAGCAAAACTTCCTAAAGTTGAGGCGAGCGGGAATTACACAATTGTTGAAGACCGCGGCTATCAAAACATGCCCTTGGGGATTGTAGAGCAAGTATTGGGCGTCGACCCACTTTCTAAAGACGACGAAGAGCAACAAAGAATACTGTCATTCATCAAGAAACAAACATCTTACGGAGAAGAGTTTAGAAGCAAATACAAAAATTTTCCAGAGGAGTTTTATGAAGCGATTGACAAAGAGGGAGTCATCAAATTCGAACATCACATGGATGAATCAGGAAATTACACGCTATTAAAAAAAACAGGGTGAACCAAGGTTCCCCCTTACCCCCTCCTTTTAGGCGGGCGGGATGAAAAAAAACGGGAAGCTAGTGTATAAATGAATTTTTCGCGCGAAAATACTAAGTTAAGGACTTTAGTTGTAAAAGCGGTAGATAAGACGGGCGCAGTTCATGGCGACCACACAACGGCGAGCAAGTTTACAACCTTTTTGTCAATGGAATGCCCAGGATACGATTATTGCTACATTCAATTAAAACAAGTCTTAATTCACGCCGGCACTCCAGGCGGAAGTGGAAATTTGTTGCACCTTCATCCATATATGGTCAAAGCAAACCTCGGACAAATTGTGATGTCAAACACTAACTCGTTTGACAACTTTCTCGGTTCATTTTATGGCAAAAGGCAGGATAACAAAATGGCATTGAACGAGCAACCCATTATTGAACTGAACGGCATCCCTCACGGTCATTTCGAGTTTCAAATTACTGAAAACGACGGCGCAGTCAATATACAACACCTTGACATTAAAGACCTCACGCTCGTTTTCTCGGTTTATTATTGTAAGCGTTAAGTATATAGATGCCAACATTAAGTGGACTTCAATCTCAAACACTCGATAGCATTGTCGTGAATGGTCAAGATATTGAGCAAGTGACAAACACATTACAAAACAAACTAGACACAATTCCCGACCCAGATGAGAATGACCACACCAAAGTAATCACCGTGGATAGCAGTGGAAATTATGTGTTGGGAGAGGGAGCCAGTGCCAATTACGACAGCCTCGTGCCAAATGGAACTGTCACCGCGAGCGCTATAGGCGGTCTCGATTCGGGAACCGATGTGAGCGGCTTAAAGGGAAACTCAATTATATCGGTCATTGACCAAATCTTGTTTCCCGTCGTCAATCCTACAAGAACGGATGGTAAAATCACAATTACCAACAGTTTTAGAAACGGTGATAGATTTAGGGTAGGCGCAACACAAAATAACACGGTTAAATTCACACCAGACTTTGGTTCTTACGACCTGCCAACAAACGATGGCCAAGATTACTTAGGTTCAATCACCGATGTTTCCTTTATTATGACCACAGGAGCTTATTATGATATATCAGACAGTGAGAATGTAGATGCGGTTGTTCAAGAATTTTCATTTTCTAGTAACACAACAAGCCTACTCTCAGGAACCGATGATGATGAGAAATACACAGCACAAACCTATCCACCACCACCCCACAATGGCACAAAATACACGCAGGCATACAACACAATCAAATTGAAATGTAAAGCACGTTTTGGGGCGAGTCCTTACACTCCAAAAAACTCTCACGGAGTTGATTATGAACAAGCGAGTCCTGCGATGCCGGCGGCGGCAACAATCAAAGAAGATGAAAACACTCGCTATTCTCTTTACTGGGCGCGACAAGATGATGGAAATGGAGGAGACGAAGAAAACCCTACCACGCCCAGCACCAGTTTATCAACAGACGCGCGAGAATCTAACGGGTTAATCTTTTCTTTTACTTTTAATGAAACAGCGAGTATAAAACACAGGCTTCTGATTCCCGCCTCATTTCACGAAACATTGACTAATACTAAAACTTGGACTATCATGGAACAAGTCGGCTCAACAACTTACACCGAATTGAGTAATTTAGACCAATGGACAAGTAGCACGACGGGCGAGTCTATTGGTGGTGGCAATGACTACACAATTACTGAAGAGATTGGTGGTGTGACATATTACGTATTGAAACATAAAACAGATGTGAGTGTTGCTCTCGGTCAACTTGACGAAAAAAACTACAAATTAAAAAGAAGTTCATAGGGGGGAACCAAGGTTCCCCCTCCCCCCCTCCTTTTTAGGCGGGCGGGGTGTTAGAGGGGCGGGCGCGCCCCTTTATTTAAAAAGAAGTTCATAATACATAGAGATGGGTCGCAACAGAGGGTCAATTGACCAGACGAACAATTATGAACTGACATTGAACGCCCCTGTGGATGCGAGAATGAAAACAGGTTTATTAAGTGATTTAACGACGCTTCCCGCACGCTACAATGGAATGATTGTTTCAGTGACAGATGAGGCCGCCGACGCGGACAACGGCTTGTATATCTGTAAGCAAAATTTAGGTGTTTCTTCAGGCGATTGGGAAAAGGTAGGAACCTCCATTACTATTGACACTACACTAGATTCAACATCCACAAATCCATTACAAAATAGTGTTATTCATACCCAATTAGGATTGAAACAAAACACAATATCAAGCACAGGGTCTATTGAAACTGGAACGATTACGGGTAATATTTTTAAAGGAAAAATACACGCCCCAGTAAAATTTAGAACACGAGGCAATCAAAATTATGAAGGGTTTTTGTTTCAAACATTACCTACCACAACTGATGTAACGAATGAAAATTACAAAGATGCTATGTTTTTATCTAGGTCAGGACAACTTGTTCTAGGTGAAGACTTAATTACTGATACTACGGGTTCTGGTGGCGGTGTATTAACACCAACAACAGGGTATATACTACAAGTTGATGGAAACTCATATTTTAATGGTAATTTAGATGTAATAACAACAGGAGCAGGAACAGGAACAGATACATCTTCACAACTAAAAATTAGTGACGACGAGAGCAGTAATCCTCAATATTTAAAACTTGGGGTAAATTCAACCAGTAATTATTCATATATTCAAAGCACTGAATCGGGTGTAGAACAAAGGGTATTAGCACTAAACCCGTTAGAAGGATCTACATCAGGGGTTGCGATAGGAAAAACAACTGTTGCGGCAGGTATAACAGGCGGAGATCATCAGTTTATAAGACTAGATATTAGTGGCGATTTACTTGTGAATAATGGTGCTAGGATTGGAAAACACGATAAAACTACTAATTATGCGATGTTTGGGTATGGCGGAGCAGATGGTAATGATAATGAAGGTTATGGATTAACCAAAGCCGGTGTAGTTCAAGTTGGAAACGGAACATTGTATTTACAGGGCGGGTCAGGAGCAGACATTATTTTTAGATCTAATGCTGGAACAGAGTTTATGAGAATGAAACAATCAACTGGAAATTTTGGTATTGGAATAAACGCACCAACCGAAAAACTACACATAGAGGGTGGTAATCTAAAAGCCCAATTAGCAAAAATAGGGAATTTGAACTATGGAACAGAAGCTAGTCCTATAAATTATGCTGGTTTTGCTTACGATACAAACTTCACAACTACTAATTACGCTTTCCTACAAGGTTCAGGCGGAGAAACTTTTGTTAATGCTAAAACGGGTAAATATGTAGCATTTCGTATTCAAAATAGTGATAAGATGCGGCTGTTGTCAAATGGTAATGTAGGTATAGGAACAATAACCCCAGGATACACCCTTGATGTTACAGGAAATATTAACTTCACAGGGAATTTAACCAAAGACGGAGAAGCTTATTCTACTGGGGCTTCATTACCAGCCATATCGGGAACAGGCGGCACAACTTCAAGCAAATATTTGCGAATTAATGCTGATGGGACAGGAGCCGAGTGGGCTTTTACGGGTGTCCCAAGTTCGTTATTATCAATTTCGTCAAGTGATTCGGGGAAGGTATTAAAGGTAGATAGTGATGGCGACGCTAGATTTTCCAATCCAACGAAAGCAAATTGGAATGAAACTACCACAACATCAGCTGCTTATATTCAAAACAAACCAACAATTTTTTCGGGTTCATATGATGATTTAAGTAATAAACCATCGGCAACTGGTTTGGGTGATTGTTTATCATCAGCCCATCTACAAGTGTCTACCACTACACAGGATTTATTTGACGGCATTGAAATTTATAATTGGACTGGTTCAGGCGATGGAACAAGTATTACTGACTCGGGGTCAACTACGAGCGATTTTGTTGCTCTAAAACAAGGGTTTTATTCAATTAGTGTTTTTTTACGATGTGCGAACGGCACGGTTAATAATAGAACCAGAGTTTTTGGATATGTTTTAGTAAGGAATTCCTCAAACACAGAGATTAGCAGGGGCTATTTATCGGATACATATTACAGAGATGATGCGGCAAATTATGATGAGGCAATCATTTGTGGTAGTTGTGTTAAATTTCTCAATGTGGGAGATCAATTTAGAGTCGTGACCCAGAGGACTGATAAAGAGAGTAATGCTGGTTCTTTAAATGTAGCACAAAGCACAAGTAAATTATATTGTCAGTATATGGGAATTGGTATAGCCCAGTAATTTACGTCGTGTAAAAATTGAAATTAATTTCGGGCGCTAGTGTAAATGAAGATTTTAGATTTGTATTCGGGGACACACTCAGTCAAACGCTGCGTCGATGAATTCCCAGCATTTAAAGATTGGGAGGTGGTGAGTTTGGATTTAGCAGATAGCGACATCAACATTGATATAATGGAGTGGGACTACAAAGAATTGCCCGCGGGCGAGTTTGACATTATTTGGGCGTCGAGCCCCTGCACCCATTTCTCGCGACTGAAAAGGTGCAACATTGGCAGGCAGTGTAAGAATGGAAAAGTATTCACAGCGGAGAGCATTGAGGATGATATTCAAAAAATTGGATTGCCGATGCTGAATCGCACCTTTGAAATCATTGATTACTTTCAACCCAAACATTGGTTTTTGGAGAACCCTCATACAGCAAGAACCAAAGACTATATTCACGACAAGCCATTCTTTGTTGTTGATTATTGCATGTATGGCATGCCCTACAGAAAGAGAACAAATATTTGGACGAACTTGAATTCTTTTGAGCCATTGCTCTGTGATAAAAAATGCTCGGGTTGGGATGGCAAAAAACATAAGGTCAGAGTCAATGAATTGGGCGGCGGCTCCGATTCGACCATATTAGGCAACCGCAGCGTGCGCAGCCGCGTTCCAACAGAACTGATACGCTCATTGTTTATGGGCGTCTACAGAGAGAGATTTTTGGAGTGATAGCATACAATTAAATAATGGTCTGCGCGACCATTACTTAATAGCACCGCGCAGCGCACAACGCGACTGAAAGGCAATGGCGACGCGCGCGACCAATCATTTTTGGGTCATCCGCGTGGGCGAAGGGCGCGGTATCTACCGCCGCCGCAGCGACGCGAACCAGCACCGCTACGACGCCCTGGAGCGCCGCGGCTTGGCGAACGCGTTTCCCACCGAAGCCGAGGCGGAAGAATACCTCGCTCGTCCCGTCCCGCTTCTCATCACGCCCGCGGGGGTCGTCGCCTGGGTGCGCCGCCAGAATCCGCTGCTGCGCCTGATGGTCGCGGCGTTCGTCATCCAAGGCGCGCTGTTCGTCGCGTTCCGCGCGATGGTTGCGGGTGAAAAATATCTGGCGTGCGAGAAGAACCCGATTCAATACAATCAGATTTGCGTGCACATGCTGAAGGCGCGCGTCGCGGTCTACGAACACCAAGCCAAAGCCATCGACATCGTCGCGAAAGAAGTCATCGTCCTCATCAGCATCATCTCTTACGAAATCTTCGGGTGGCTCGACCACGCCAATTGATGAATCCCGCTCGCTCGACTCGACCACGCGTGGGAATGGCGACGCGCGCGTTAGCGCTGTATTTGACAACAAATCGCGCTCCCTTATTTACGTCGCGCGCGCCCCAAATGCCCTACTAAATCTCTGTCACCCCCCACGCGTGACTCGACCCGTCCCGAATTGCCCGAATTGCCCGATTGATGTGTCTCGCCGAGCGGGGTCATTCACATCTCTTGAGGAGAACGCATTGCCTCCTGAACGCGTCTGCGTCGCCGCGTTCCAATGCCGCAAGCAACGCGGCGCGACGCTTCAGCATCGCAGTGACCTCGGTAATCACGAATCAGCCCGAATGCCCGCCCGGAATACCCGCGGGGTAAAGCGTGGCGGCCGCGTTCATCGCCGCCGCGGCAGCATCGTATCCCGCGGGAACGGCGGCGGCGAGCTGCGTCTGCGTCACCGCGGCGGCGACCGGCAACTGCTGCTGCGGCTGCACAATCTTGATGCCGTGGTGATTGATAATAGCATCCACCTTCGTGTTCAAGGCGAGCACGAGTTGCTTGACGTTTGCGATTTCGGTTTCAGCGTGTGTGACGTGGCCGCCCATCGACTCCATACGCTGGAGCGCGCCAGTCATACCTGTGCGGACGCGCGTAGAGAGCGCACGCGTGAAAATCGAGTCGGGGCAAAAACGGGCGTGAAAACGGGCGTGCGAGAAACGAGTCGGGGGATTCGAGATTACCCCCGCGAGGCGGCGGCGCAGGAGGGAGGCAATGGTTGAGATACGCGTTGACTGTGTCCGGCTGAATCGGAACATACTGCGGTTCGTCTTGTCCATCGACATGAACGGGGTAGATGAAATGCTGCTGCTGAGCGGGAGTCTGCAGCCACTCGATGTATTCCTTCGCGCCGCGGCTCCAGTTGTCCTTCACGTTGCGCGTCGTAGAGGCGGCTTCGTCATACGCGCAGTTGGCGTCTGTGAGCTTCTCGTCCAACATCAGCATAGGAACACGAACACGATTGTATGCTTCAGGAAACTCGATGGAGTGAGCCAAGATTTGATATATCTCGTCGAGCGAGGTGAACGTCTTTTTCAGTTCCATAGCAACGTCCGCGGTGATGGGGTGCGCCTTTTCGTCGTCCGACGGCGCGTCGTCGCTGTCGACGTCCGACGCCGCGGCGCGCTTCTTTCCACGGCTCGAAGGTTCGGGGGTCGTGGACGTGCCGAGCCACAACAAATTGGTTGAGTGCTTCAGGAAGAAGAGCACCATGATGATGAGCGTCGCGCCCTTGTGCAGCGCGCCCTCGGAGGGCTTGCGCACCTTGAGCAAATCGCCGCACTTTTCGGCGCTCGCGTGCGTGACGAGCTCGCTCATCAGCATTGGTTGGCTCGATGTCCCGAAGGATTTGAGCAGCGTCATCATGGGATGTTCGCGCCGCCCAGCCGACGCCGCAGCAGCCGCCCCTGCCGACGCGCGA
>JACLAA010002455.1_pt1 | contig 20718 bp, 15 predicted proteins | sample 8027891 | NCBI WGS metagenome assembly JACLAA01 (sample SAMN15724900, study PRJNA655200) | protist metagenome | isolation source: fluorescence activated cell sorting (FACS) single amplified genomes of... | place: Spain: Blaines Bay Microbial Observatory, Mediterranean Sea | collected 2016-01-19 | reverse complement strand
TACGGCGTAATGATTGTGCTTGTGTTTTCTTTTCTTTTTGCCTTGTTTTGCCTAATGGATCTTTAAAGATCCATTAGGACAGGTCCCAGGACCCGGGGTATATGGGTAAGGTATGGGGTACATATAATAGGCGGGTAGGACCCGGGGTATATGGGTAAGGTATGGGGTACATATCATAGGCAGGTCCCAGGACCCGGGGTATTAGTCATTCCACTTGCACGTGGAACCAACCCGTGCATTGGACTCGCCGTGTCCCAGGATCCGCGCGCCCCATGTATCTGGGAGGGTACGGGACATGCGCGCGCCCACTCAGGGTAAATTCGCTAATCCAACCAAAACCTACTAGCAAAGGTCCCCAAAGGTTACTATAGCATACTCTTGGGGACCTTTGCTAGTAGGAAACAAAAACCCTCTAGCAAAGGTCCCCAAAGGTTATTATAGCACTTGCACGTGGAACCAACCCGTGCATTGGACTCGCCGTGTCCCAGGATCCGCGCGCCCCACGTGTCTGAGAGAGTACGGGACACGCGCGCGCCCACTCAGGGTAAATTCGCTAATCCAACCAAAACCTACTAGCAAAGGTCCCCAAAGGTTACTATAGCATACTCTTGGGGACCTTTGCTAGTAGGAAAAAAAAACCCTCTAGCAAAGGTCCCCAAAGGTTATTATAGCATACTCTTGGGGACCTTTGTAGGTTGAGTCTCGGGATCTAAACGAGTTGGTGACCTTTGTGGGCGAGTGTGGTGTTCTCGGTGAAGTTCACGACTCGCCGAATCTTAGAATTCACCGTTAATATACATTTCTTAACGTGCGGGTTTTTCCAAAGTCGATGTTGAAAAGATATATTTAGCGCACACTTTTTTTGCTACGGTGCGGCAAACCTTTTGCAGCCCATAACTTTTCGCCAACGTGGTCGTTTTCGGCGATTCTTGGTGCAAACGAAAGCCCTCGGCGAGGACAACACGCGGACAGCGCGCGCGGCACAGCAGCGGGGGCGGAAGACCTTCCGCGGACAGCTTTTAGCAGAGACGGCTCGCAGCAAAACAACACCAGCCAAAAAGAACGGGCCGAACGACACCATGGCTGAAACGGTGCGCCCGCCGCAGCCCGCCGCGCGGAACAAGGCGCCGACGGCGGGCAAGAAGCCCACGTCAAAAAAAGGCGGCGGAAAGAGGGAGGAACACACCGTCGCCATCAGTTCACAGGTCTACGGCTTCGTAAAGAATTACAAAATTGATGGCGGAGACAACGTTCTACCAAAAATTAGCGGAGTACTGCGAGCTACCGGTGCTTTAGTCCATGAATTGTTGCAGGAGGTGAAGGAAGCTCATTTAACCCACGGCTTAGCCGACGACTTGTTCTACGCATCGATGCTTATAGAAAATGAGGCAAAGGAGACATTAAAGAATTTCATGATCAAGTCCTCTAAAGGAAAAGCTGATCAAGAAGACAAGGTGCTTAGTCTGCAAAAGCTTTACGTAATGAACGCTGGAGGTTTTTTAGCCAAAGTGGAGTATGTGAAACCAAGAGTCTACAAGAAGAAACAAGGTTTGGTCATGGCAGTAGAACCGGCGGCGACAACTGGTCCCTCGGCAAGAAAGCTGCAGACGCACTTAGAGACCTTAGTGAAAGATATAGGTTTTAACGACATTGCCGACGGAGAAGCCTACATGAAGCGAGGTTTTAACGACATCAAGCCTAAGGAAAATAAACAAGCGAGGTCATTGTTAGAAAAGGCCTCCCACTGGGCTTACAAACGGGACCAAGCTCGTGAAGGGCTAGAGGAAGCACAGACAGCTTTAAATGCGGCGACACGATCATTTAAGCAAGGTTTAACCATGATTCCCGACGAAGACGACCAACCGGACGAATATGCCAGTTATCGCAAAGCTTTAAAAAAAGAATGTAAGAAAGAAATAGACAACAGGGACGGATGGGGTAGCACGGTAGCTTCCAGTGAAAAACAGTTTAATGAAGTCAAGTCGGACCTGGACGGAAAAATCGAATCCTTTGGTCAGAAACTAGAATCTTTAAAGAAATTGCAGCCACAATTTACTGTTACTGAAGATATTGATTCTGATTCTGGTGGTAATGGATCTGACTTGTCTTCTTCTTCTTCTTCTTCTTCTAGTGGTGATTCGTCTTCGAGTGACGATGAAGAAGAAGCACCCAAGACGCCGCCGCCGGCGCCTCCCGCTACGATCCCGAGGAAGAAACGCGCCGCCGAGACGGAAAAAGGCAGCAAAAAGAAGAAGAAGAAGTCAAAAAAATCAGACGACTTGGAGTCTATCTTCCACTAGGCCGACCTAATCCCCAACCCCTTCGGTCGTAACAAATTTACTTAACTAGCTTGCGTAGTGCGGCGCCGGGGGCCTGCTGACCGCTTCCTTTCACGATTTCGTGTGCAAGACGAATGTTCTCGGCCTTTTGTTTGGTACCTTCCGAACCAAAGGCCGAAGCGAGATTCAACGCTGAGCGCGCAATTTTACCTTTGTTTTTCTTTAGAAACTTGCCAGTGGACTTCACGGCTTTCTTAACTTTGCGTTTAGGGATGCCCGAACCAGTCCCCGATAATTCATAGCCTGAACCCTGCATTCCGATGAATGCCCGGCCGACGTATAATTCGTTGCTTACTGCATTGAGCATAGGCATAGTGTGTTTTGTTTTCCTTGTCATATACGACAGAAAATAATTACCCCATGTATATCCGATTGCCTCGTCCATCGAGTATAAACCTATTCGTGTTTTGTGGGATTGGTCTTTTCTTTTGGACGGTGGTTCTCACAATCGGTCTGCCGTCCGGGCTGAAAAGGTTTTTTTTAAGAGCGTCTTTAATTTGATTTAAGCTCATATGGGGCAAGAGCATTGAGAGTGGCGCAATTCGTTTGAGCTCTTCTAGCGTTAAATCTTTAATGTCGATTCCTGCTTCTTCGAGCTCTTGGGCCAAATCTTCTAAGTCCTCATCCTCGAGGTCATCCATGTAATCATCTCCTGAATCGTAGTCCAATTCGTCCTCATCAGTATCCGTGTCTATCTCCGATTCCGTCATCGGTTCTGTCATGCGGTCACGCTGACGACGCCTTTCACGGTCAGCTCGTTGACGGTCTGTGGCCGACTGTTGTCTTGAATCTGTCCCGGCGCGTGGAACTCTCGCTTTGGGTCCAGTTGGTGTGTTCGGCATCTTTCAAATAAATATGTCTTATTACTAAAGAAGATATAATTATGCCTGACAACCTTGTTCGAATCGACAATCCCGACAAGAAAACTCACTGTCTCGATTCGCGGTATGGTGAACTTGGATTTTCATTTCCCTCGCTAATCTTGATAGTGGGGAAACGCGGATCAAGTAAGACGACCTGTGCCTTAAACATAATAGGAAAAAGCCGCTATGCTGGCAAGCCGTTGGATAGAATCGTTATATGGCATGGCGACCCTTCTGGGACGGAGGAATACAGGATTTTGACTGACGACGGCGCTGAAATCGTTGCGGAACTTCCGGCTATGGATTCGTGGGACAACACAAAACGTAACGTTCTCGTGGTTGACGAAGTTAACTTTCTTGGCTTCAACAGAGCGGAGCAGGCCGCGTTCGAACGCTATGTTAACTACGGAGTTTCGCACAAGAGTTTGATGATGATTGTGATAGTCCAAGATATGCGTAATCTATCTCCCTGTGTGAAGCGCTCAGCTGACTACCTGTTGCTTTACCCGTCGTTCAACAACAACGACGTGCTTTACGACTTGAGGCGCAAAACGGGGCATAATTACGTAGAGCTCATGAAGTTGTGCGGCCCTAAGGATAACATCACTACGGCTTTTAACGGAATTGGCCCGCCCCTTCGTCGTAACATTTTTGAAGTGATTGAGATCAACGACGATTACGACGAGTGATTTTTTTCTATCGCTATAACAAGGAAACAAAACAACATGTCGTTCTTCGACCTCCACTCAGATGCAAAGATTCCTCGCGACGGCGTTAAGAAACACACGGTCACCTCGATTCCGAGTGAGGGAGGCGCCACAACTGGCTTAATCCGGTTCCGATGGACGTCCTCGCAAAACCACTGGTTCGTTCCCCACCTTTCCTATGTTCTTTACGAGTTCGCGATCAGCAAAACCGGTGGCCTTGTTCAGGATGCCGATTTGCTTCAATTTGTGGGTTTTCCTGGCGCGGCCGCAAGCGATGGAGGTCCTTCAACTCTGACCCTCCAAGGAACGAATATAACGACCATCACTAATCCCGCGGTCACCCAGGCGTTCTACACGCGTCTTTACGGCGCCAAGGACACGCGCGATTCTATTCTGCAGCCGCTTGAGGTTGGTGTAGTCGCTGCTGACAATTCGACTATGACGTGCGCATACCAGCCTCCTTCAGGCTTCTTCAATAGCGACGTGAGTCTGCCAAACGGATCTTATGTTTTGGGCATCAACCTTTCCAACAATTACATTAACTCCATGGTCGCTAACCGGTCCGTCGCCGACCAGGGCGCGAATATCCCGGGATTGTCGATCACACTGCAAAAAGCAACGTTCATGGCTGTTCACGTCGAGCCAAGCGGTACCCCTTCTATTCCTCGCACAGTCACGGTCCCCCTCGTCGACATTACCACAAACAACACGAGCGTTACCAGTAACGGTACGCATGCGCTGAGTTTTTCGATTCCTGCATCAACGAAACGCGTGCTTGTGGCATCGCAGCATCTTAATCCCGCCGCCGCCGGCGCAAATGGCAGTACTTCTTTAACGGGCGCCGCTTTCCAGACGATTTCGGGCCAGTTTAAGGGTCAGAGCATTCCGCAGACACCGTACGACACCTCTAACGAATCTCTCATTCGCAAGTACTGGGACTTTTACAACGAGCAGCTTTCGTCGGGCAGATCAGTTTTCGACACGATCTTTCAGTACCAAGCTCAACCTATCATTATGCTTCCTTTCGCCTCGGACCCTAACAACTTGGACACCAATCTTGTTCTAAGGACGCAGATGCAGGGTGGTACCACGAACAGTCTCGTGCATGTTGGAACTGTGCACGATTCGGCATTGATCGTAAATTATGATTCATCGGGTTCGATGATGGAGTCATGCACGTATGCGGTTCTCTCTTAGGATCGAAGATCCCGCGATCTTCGCTCGTAAACTTCGCAACGAACGATCAGTCATGTTTATTTTTTTTTGTTTATATATAATAAATACAACATGTCACGGTGGTTGACGAACGATGCAGTCGGAACAACAAAAGCGGATCCCACGCTTAGTTCAAAAATTAAGCAATGTTACAATAACATCACGGTAAATACAAACAATATTACATTGGAAAATACAGATTCAGGCGTGTCGAAAACGGTTGCAGTTTCTGGAGGATCAAGTTCTTCGACAATTGCATTTAACTCCGTCTCAGTTTCAGGAAATGATCTTGTATTTGGCATGACAGATGGCAACACAGATTCGGAACCATTGGACGGGTTAACAGTCATTACGGATTTGCAGACGTTAACGACTGGACATACTACTGATATTGATGATTTCAAATCAAGAGAGCAGTTCAAAGCTATTACGCAACACCCTGATTTGACAGATGCACAAATGTTTAACGATTTTCATCCGTTAGTGAATGGAAGAACATATCATTTTAGCAACAGTTCCTCTCAGGCAAGTGTCGCTCAAAGTGTGCTCGGTGCATTTCGACAAACAGATACATGGGAAAGCGAGGATAATCACGCTGGTAGAGCTTACAATACTCTTGTAAGTGGGTCATATTATGACTATTCGGGACTAAATATAATCGGTGGTCATATGGGTGAATTCATCACAGTACAACTCCCCGAAGCAGTCGTCTTAAGTTCTTTTACAATGAGTGCCGACAGCACCCAGTCACTGCCAAGGTCTTTTAAAGTTTTAGGTTCAATAGATGGTACAACATACGACCTTTTAGGCGAATACACCGATATGACAGTATCCACAACAGACGCAGGAACAAATTTCAAGTTAGATTCGAGCTTATCAGCATATGGAAGTGCGTACGACTATTACGCAATCGTAGTAACTCGAGTCGAACGCAATGGGACAAAACATAACGTAGCTATTCGTCATTTAAAGTATTTTAGTGTGTCTAAAGATGTGAGCGACACTATTAAAAAAGCAGATGAAAGTTTTAATAATGCAACAATTACCGGAACTAATACTTTAAATTTAATTTCTGACTCGGGAACAACGTCGTTAACACTGCCAACCGGCACGACAACTACTTCAGTCGACGCTCTTACGTTTAATTTCACCGTGCAAACGGTTGGGAGTAACGACAAGTATTTTCTTCATGGTGTTGAAGCTGGTTTATTACCCATCGAGTTATTAGCGAATCATAAGTACATATTTACGTTTCCTGCTGCTCATCCTCTCAAGCTTTCGCGTACAGCAGATGGCGGTGCGAGAGACGCGAGTACAGGAGTCAGCTTGGGAAATGAAGAAATCACAACAGGTGTGACATATGCACCAACCCAGTTAACATTTATCAATGGTAGTATACAAACTTTTGACAATCTATATTATTATTGTGAGAACCACGCTATTATGGGTGGTGCAATCATTGAAGAAAATGGATTTAATAACATTACTCAAATTACTTATGATAGTTCAGTTCCAAGGCTCGAAGTTGGAAGAGCATTTCACGAAATATATGGGGCGACTACTCCTCAGTCCCACGATCTTATTCCTCTAAGCGATTCGTACACCTCCGCGGCTATATCAGGTAGTGATTTAACTTTGAATAGAATATCTGGCACAAATGCAACAACAATCACCTTACCTAGCGGTAGCGGTAGCGGTGGCGGTTCTACTACAAATTACCCCGAAGTGGCATTGACGTCTAATTATCCTCCAATAATTACTCCCGCAGCAATAGGAGCGGGTGGTTTAGACGGAAGTGGAGGTGCTCAAGGAACGGCAACTGCAAGTAATTCGTTAAGTACATCGGTTGGTCCATTGGATGCTTTCAATAATAGTGTAACAAACGAAGACAGATGGCAAATGTCAACAAGTTATGGTGTAAATGAATGGCTTAAGTTCGATGTAGGAAGTGGTAATACAAAATTTATTGGCTATTATCATATTTGGGCACGAGGCGGTCCAAATGAAGCTGACGCCCTCTCCCGTGCTGAATCATTACCAACTGATTGGAGAATAGAGGGGTCAAATGATGATGTAAATTGGATCACTTTGGATACAAGAAGTGGTGTAAACAATGCTGATATTGCTCATCAAAGTAGTGCCAGTGGTACTCTCACAAACTACCCCCATAAGGAATATCAAATACAGAACCCAGGTGCTTATCGGTATTATCGGCTGTGGGTTGTATCAACCGCCAGCAGTGGAGGCGTTATTATATCAGAATTAGCATATTACGAAATTGATTCACAAATTCCTAGGGCTGTTGGATCACTTGAATACAATCTCTTTACTGACAAACTCTTTGGGAGCGATAATTTGGGGAACATTGGAGAAGTGACACACGCCGCGTCATCATCAAGTGGTATGGACTATTGGGCATATGACCCAAGTGATAACACGGTTGTTGTCTCATTTGTTGATGCTGGTACTGTTCTGAAGATGTGTAAGATAAATTTAGACGGAACAGTTGTCACACCAGATTCAACAAAATATTCAGCAAATATTCAGCCTACAAGTCAAGCAGACCTATTAGCAGAATACGCATCTGGTACTACGTTTGGACCTGGTAGTGTACACGTGTTTTCATTTACTCCGCATGCATTATTTGATTTAGCTGTGAATGATTCCCCAGCGTTTCACGCTTTCGACGAAGATGCGACCACACAATGGACGAGTCACTCAAATAGATATGACGTTACAACTGGTGACGCTGTTCAAACAGGCTTTTCTGGAACGCCACCCTCAACTATTACTTTTGCAACCACTCCTGTCTGGACTGGATTAGAGTACAGAAGCTACAATGTGACATCTACTTTCGTTGAATATAAGTTACATGATGATACTGCAAATGGTGGAGCAATACTCAGTCCAGACATATATGCACTAACTTTTGAAATAAATGGTAGTAATCAACTGATACTCGACGTAGATCCTCCAACAACAGGAAGTTCATCGCCTGCTGAATTTGACATTAACGGAGGTGGAGGTTCAACGATGACAAGTGGTGCTGTCACTCCTGGCGATACCATAACCCTATATAATTCGAGTAATGCAGTGGTTGCAACAATGACAGTTCCAAGTGAACTTGCTGTTGTTCCAAGTAAACTTGCGTCAACGACAGATGCGGGTGAGTATTTAAAACTTGACCTTGGGCTGGCGATTACAGCAACAACTCTTAATCTGAAGTCAATTGCTGAATACAAAGAACCAATTATTAACATGACGGCTATTAGTCAATGCGGGTATGTAGTTTCTGAATCTTCTTATAATCCAAATTATCCTCACGCTCATATGCTCTTTAATAGCTTGACAACTCCGTCTACTGATTCTTGGTCAAGTGCTATTGGTACATATAATGTGAGCAATGGTAACCATAGTGCGTCAGCAAACCTTGGAACTGATTTTCCTAGCGGTGGGACAACAGTTGACGGAGAATACGTTGCGATAACTCTTCCAGACAAAAGGAAGCTTGTTGGTTATAAATTAACAGCAAAAGACGGCATGACATCCTATAATAATTCGCCCAAAGAATTTAAGTTATACGCAAGAGAAAATAGCACCGGTGCATGGGTTCTTTTGAATTCGGAAACGCTGACAACTGGGATGGGCGAATACGTATCCGGTGATGTGAACACTGGCGGCACAAGATTCCCCAGCACAGGAGATTTAACACCTACTACCGCGTATCAAACATATGCATTGGTTGTCGAAAAGATCTTTACCAGCGGCGGAAGCTATAATGTACAATTAGCTGAATTCCAATTATTCTGCCAACCGAGTGAAATTGAGAACTTTAAACTTTATGGCTCAGTAAACAACTCGACCTGGACTGAAATACATGATCAGTCTACGTCAGCGAATATTACATCGTCAGGCGTTGATTTCACCATCACCAACCCTGGAAGCTATCAGTATTATGGACTGGTTGTGACTAAAAATACTGGTTATCATAACGTTTCACTCGGCGAGATGAAACTAAAATCAACAGAAGTAGACCCTTTGATCTGTAAAGCAAGAGCATCTTATGTTCACACAGGTGGATCGTCTGGAACGGCAACTTTGTCAAACGATGTTAATATTGCAGCGAGCCCAAGTATCGGAACTATTATTGCAAACATACCAAGTCCTTGGAATATATCAGGTGCTCATTATTCTATATATCCTGTTACATTTTCGTTTGCTACGGCAAGAACTAGTACCAACTATCAAGTTCTTGTATCAGAGAGTACAACACTCGGAAATTTAAACGTCGTGATGAACACTTGTGTAAGGAATAAAACCACTACAGATTTCATTGTAAACGTCATGGTATACGAAACGAGTTCCTCAGGTAATTTAAAATGGGGAATCGACTTTGTAGTATTTTAAATGCAAAAAAAATAACTACCCACTATAAATGCTGGGGCTCGAGACTATTCCAGCTCATCAATTACACGAGTTTAGCCGAGTCAGCATCCATGACGTACAACATGGCGAATGCCAGGCATCGTTGTCCACAGTTTTGTTCATCGTCTTCTTGTTCTATATCCCAATGTTTACCATTTGGCATTAGCGGGTCGTAGAAATGGTTATCGACGAGACAAATCCAGTGGGTCCCACTCGGCAGGCCGTACTGACGTCGGTCCATGTTCACCAAGGCAACTCCACCCTTGTACTTTTTTTGGACCTCGTTCCGGCCAAGAGCTCCGTCCCAGGAACTTCCAAACATCTTTTCACCGACTTGATTGAGTTCTAACGATCCCGTTGTGTGTCCATGACCTATAACTTCGTTAGTTACGAATTTGTTCAACTGGTCGAGTTTTTTTTTGCCGCTTTGATCGTATAACGGGGGACCTTCTTGCGACGTTGTTTATTAATCGCGCCTAAACCACGAAGGGTGTCGCCGAATTCTGATATCTGTCTGATTCGTTTAGATTTCTTGTCTTCTTTTGCGCGGGTGTCAGACACCACACCGCTACCTAAAATGTCTAGTGTTGTTGCAACCGCCTCCGCAGGAAGAGCTAGTTCCGGATTTCCTGCAACCGTGGCACCTAATGCGGCGACGTGACCTACTTTGGCTGCGTTTCTGAGATGTCCCTTGACTTTTTTCTCGAATTTCTTTTCTTTACGCCTCTTTTTACCCATTCCAGTCTGTGGAACCGACGCATTTGGGTCGTAGGCGGGATTCGTGATGCTACAAGAGATCTCTCCACCGCCTTTCCCGTCCACCATGCGAATATAGAGTCGGACAGGAACTTGAGGAAGATGCGGCTGACCGAGGAAACATCTCTCAAACACAAGGGGTGTGCACAAGAGTTTGGCCTGTTTTGCTTTAGGCATGTTTGTTGTAGTTTAATAGACGAAATATTTTATTCATCCCACGAGATGACTGCGGTAAAGCTCCAGTCCTCGCCTTGAGTGTCAACGCGTTGATGATTCTGGTCAGTTAAAACGAAGCTAATCTGGGGGATCTGGTGACCTACTGTCGTTATGGGGCATTTTAAAGGGTGCACGGCCTCGTAAATATTCTGTTGACCAGGAGAAACAACAGGTGCAGCAGTGTGAATGATTTCTGCCTGCTCCCCGTTTTCTGCGAACATGTGTTCTCCACACCCCAAACCATGACACTCAATGCACCAGAATGACATTGTGTTAAACACGGCTTTCAGATTCGCTACTTGTGACTCCTCATCGTCGGCGACGATAATGGTGAAGTTAGAGTTTGTGTTAAAACCCAAAAACGTGTCCATGGTTGATGAGCTCCACAGCATCGTTATATCGCCCGTGGCAACCGTCGCCTTCACATGAACAAGTAATTTTCCTGTGTAACCGAGGCCAACAAATTGAATCGCGTCTTCCGGCATGTTTATGGAGTGTAAGAAATAGGCAAGCGAGGTGTTAATATCACCAAGGCTGTACAAGCCATGATCGGCGGTCCAGGTTTGTGTGGATCCTCCCATAACGAATTGGAGAACGTTGTTTGTTGAGTTCACATTCGGCGTATTGAACCAAATCCGACTATTGTTTACTTGGATGGAGGCATTTTTAGCATCCTTGGGTATGTTTAAAGCGGGTTTTAAGCGATATGTGATTTCAGATTTGTCCGTTGAGACAGAGCTTGCGTTTGCCGAGCTGACTAGGAGCGTGACGTGTGGCATAATTATCTATGCTTTATATAACAGAGAGATAAAAAATGCCTTGGACGCGAGAAAACAACCCGGAGTTTCTACGGCTTTTAAAGGAATTAAATGGTAATCAACTTAAACCGGGGAAGGAAGCGACGCCTACGAGCGCGCAGCCCGAGGAGCAATCGGGGGAAGGGCTTCGAGAGCAGATTTCTGCAAATAAAGAAAACGTCATAGACGACTACTCTACGGCGTTTGCTCAAGGTAAAGTCCCTGAGTAATTTTCGTGTCTTCGGAGATCGCAATCGGATTGTCTTCTTGAACCTTCTTTAGGACCACGCCCGGAATCTGCGTCGGGCGCAAGCTGTAACGAAGATACGTTCTCGTTGCCGAGCTGCCCAGGACGTGTCCAAGGCAGTAGTCCGCAGCTAGCGTTCCCACGTTTAAATCGTCCGCGAACTTGATAATCTCACGGTGCACGCAACAGGCGACAAAGCGACGCCCAAAGGTTTCGTTGATGAATTCTTTGTCTTCCCAACCGTTCCAGTTCGTGACCGCTTGCTTGAAGCCGATTCTATCGATCATGACCTCTTTGATACGATATCCCCATTCGCAATTCTTGGTCTGAGCTCCACACTCCTTGCGGGCCTTGTAGGATTCAAGCGTGCAGTAACAAGCTTTTTTGGCGTTCTGATGATCGAGAAGGAACTCAAAAGCCTGACGAATCAGACTATAGAATTCGGGCTTGACAATGGTAATGTTCGCAAAAGCTTTGTAATCGGTTCCTTCCTTTTGCTTCGACGGTAGCATAGAAAACGTCCCGGGGAGGGTGTCGAGCCAGTGGTGTGTTTCCCCCAGCTTCGGGGCCTGACCATTGCTCCGAACCACTAGCGTGTTGAGATCGTTAGATCTGAGGCAGCATAAGAAGGACAAACAGAGTTTCACCTCGGGGTAAATTCGGTCGCGCAAGCCTTCGCGCAGACCAGATAAAGCCTTGTTGATCATCAGATCTGCGTCGATTGTCATCGGCGAGAGAATGTGCTTGTTAACGGCTTCTATTTCGTTCTCTTTACGTTGGTCGGACAGCTCCTTGGGCATTTTTGGAAGAATGGTGCTTCCACGAAGCGTCGGGAACTCATTCCCGAGTTCCTTACGCAGTTTGGAGTAGTGATTGTTGATGGTGTGAAGAGACGCCGAATCCGGAGTTGCAAATAGCTTTTGATGGAAGATTTCACCAACGACGCTCAAAGCGGGTGCATCGTCACTGGTTTCGCGTAATTTCTTGAATGCCTGAACACATTCGCCAATTGCTTCGATGGAACGTTTGTTGAGGCTCGGCATTGCTGGATGTTTTTTTTTACTATAAAAAAGAATTTAAATTTGGGACCTCCCAAATTTGGACCCCGGCATAGATTTTCGGATTCACCCCCGAAACAGATCCTGGGACTCATCCACAGACCTTGCGAACAGATTATTATACAACTATCGTTGGGAAGGTCTGTGGATGGATTTTCGGATTCATTCCTGGAACAGATCCTAGGACTCATCCACAGACCTTGCGAACAGATTATTATACAACCGTCATTCGGAAGGTTTGCACAAAACCCGCAACCCCTAGAAACAGATCCTGGGATTCACCCTACAAAGGTCCCCAAAGGTTATTATAGCATACTCTTCGGGACCTTTGTAGGGTGAATCCGGGGACCCATTGTGGCGACCAATGAAATTCCGACCCCAAAACAACCTACTAGCACACCTTCCCAACAGATTATTATACAATCGTCATTCCGAAGGTTTGCATAAAACCCGCACGACAAAAAAATGAAAACTGGCTTACGAACTTGGGGGGGGGAGTTGGGGATGGGGGCCGGCGTCATCAAGAATCGTAGCATTTGTGCGTGTGTAGGACACACTTCTTATGTTTACACGTCCACGGACGATAAGGACACATGTAGATGTACTTTCGATCGTCTATCGTTCCCAACTCGTCACCAATTCTAACATGATCACAAAAGTAATTCGGTTGCGTCACATTGTGAAGCAAAGCAGAGAGATTGGTGTAAGCCTTCCAGACATTCTCTTCGTTAAGAATCTCACCATCCCAGGTGTCTTTGAAAGATTTTGTCATGATTTCCTTTTCTCTAAATCTATACTCTGTTTTCCCGGCTAAATGATGACCGACACTGACACACATTCCAGCACATTGCTTGAATTCGTCGTCCCTACTGTAAGAAGCTGGAATGCGTGTGCTAGTCCAACCACCATCGACTTCCATACAAATTTGTTTCTTTCCTCTAATTGTTTGTGTAGTGACTTTAAACGTATACAATAACTCAAATGCCTCAGTCTTTCGCACGCGGCTAGCGATACGGTTAGGACGAGAGCCATCTTTTATGTACTCAAAAAAAGCCTTTTTCTCTTCCGGTGTTCCGGTGACGCCACTAATGGGATTTTTTAGACACGGCATAATTTTGTCGCGGACGATGTCTTCCCAGTCTACATGTTCCGGAGGGTTCAGTGTGATCGCTGTGCCAAGTTTGTGGTACTTCCAAAAGGATTTGACGCTGTAAATCTTGTTCTTTTGCGACGCCATTTTTTTGGGGCCAAAAATAGATTTTAGATTCCACCAGATGACCAATGAAATGTGGACCCCAGGATCAATGCGGCGACCAATGAAATTCCGACCCCACAGAAAACCTACTAGCACACCTTCCCAACAGATTATTATACAATCGTCATTCTGAAGGTTTGCATAAAACCCGCACGAAAATGAAAATCTTCAAATTAAGCTCTACGCACCCGTGCGCCTCGTAGCTTTGGTTCTACGTGATCAGGGGCGCGTTTAAGGTGGCGATACAACTGCCACATCGAGAATTCTATGCCGTGGCGGTCGAGGCACGACTCTACGGCTTCGGCGGAGGGACAGTAAATGGGGGTTTCTTTGTCCGGGACGTGCACAACGTACTTGATGCGTTTTTTGAGCGCGTAGAGCTCTCCCTGGTCGCAGGCCAGGGTATCTACGCAGATTTTTTTGGTTTCGTCGTCGTACGAGCAATGCTCGCGTTCGGGCTGGGTCGCCATTTATCATTTACAAAACATTTTTTTCGGGGGGCGGGCGATTTTGCCGCGACACGTAACGCTTGTCTTCGGCTCTTAGCGAAAATACGCTTGATCTGAAGTTCGGAAAGAATGCACAGTGAGGCCCGACGTAAACGATGGAATCCAATTCCTCTTCCCGAATAGCCGCAATTCGTTGTCCCCGCAACATTTTCGAGGACGTGCACCCCCGTATGGGGATGTTACGTGCTTTACACACCCAAGCCAATCGAAACGTTGAATTGTCCAGAAAGCTATCATAACGGCGGTCGATCTCCTCGTCGTCGATGGGATAGGTGTCATACATTTCGAATGAAGCAATCCACTTGTTTGCAAGCCTTTGCATGGTCTCATCACTAAGTGTATGCATGCGAGCCTCGTAAGCTCTTAGACTAGCTTTTTTGTCGATTACTCTTCGCTTAAAGCCTTGGCCCTTTCGTGGTGCCATTTGTTATTACACAAGATTTTTAGTTGAACTTCTTCTTGATGAAGTCATCATAAATAGGCTTGAACCACGCCTCGCCCCTGGACCATTCCAAGACCTGTTTAAAGCTTTCATCGTATGCGCCCGTTTTGTCTCTATAGGAAGCAACCCAACCACTAACCTCAAATTTAGAACTAGATCTGTATTCTACTTCCATGATGGTAGCCGTCTTTCCATCGTCCATTTTAAACGCCAATCCCCGAAGCAATCTCGTCCAATCTTTGCCGGACCACTTGAGCAGCTTGTTTAGCTCTTTCTCGTAAGCGCTGCGCGTGGGTTTCTTAACAACGGGCTCGTCGTCGTCTTCATCCTCCGATTCCGTTTCTTCGCCAAGGAACTGTTCGTGTTCTGGTAATGTCCTCCCATCAATCTTTGTGTCGGGACTAATCAATAGAATAGCAGTCCTATCAACAAAGCCCTTGACTGTACGTTTAGATCGGGGGTCTATGTTCTCGATCCTGTACATGATAGCGCCGGTCGACAACGTCTTTATCTCAACAATCTTGTAGATGTCCTGGGAGAAGTTATTACTTGCTCCTTTTGTGTTTTGTTTATTGGTTGCGTTCTTCCGCGGGAAGCTAATGTCCATGTTTCCAGGTTTGTGAATCCGGGCGCGCACATAGTCCCCAACTTCTAATTCTTTATGAGGCGAAAACCCTGGTAGATTGAGATCAAAGCGCGCCCCACGCATTCGCTTGGTCGCGGCAGCTTTGATGCGATCCAAAACGACCTTGTGTGTGTTACCATTCAGCTCTAATAGCGCCTCGATAGGAGTGCATTTTATCGTGGTTTCATATCTTGAATTGATTCTCCGAAGCACCTCTTCAATATCCAACAGCCAGTTATAAAGATCAGATCTCTGAAGCTCCTTAGTATGCCACGCAGGTGGAGACCATTTCTTTGGCGGGTTCTTTTTATGTTCCTTCTGATAGCCAATAACGGCATCTTGGTAGCTTCTATTAATACTAAAGAAATATTTTCTTGCGTGTCTTACCATGAGCTCGGCTGTAGCATTAGCATTACTTCGTCCTGCTTTTCGGCTAATGTTGTAGTGTGGATAGACGCGTTTTCCTTTTACAAGCTTGCTGTGTTCATCCCTAAGCTTTGCAAGACCCTTCTGGAAGGTTCCTTTAAATTCTGCACCATAATCACATTGCACAACGTTGGGCCTTATATCACCTGGATACGTCGTTCCTGTGCGTTTAGAGTGCTCTTTGCGCAGCATGTCAATTCGACGCATGAATTCTTTAAAATGCCTAAAGGTCTGCTCCGAAGATGGGCGTTTCCCAGGCTCGTACTCGCCCTCGACTTCTTGTTCGGCCGATTGCTTCGTGCTTAGCGACAGAGCTGTCTGTAGATGCGTGGGAGCAATATAGCACATCCTTGTAAGGCTGTCTACGCAGATAAAGGCCCAACTGTACTGATCCTTTCCCACTTTGGTGTTTGGGAGCCTGAATGAATCCATGAAGACTGTCCCACAGACCGTCGTTGTCGGGATGTGAGGCGCCAGCGTATTCTTGGGTGGTGCACGCTTCCCACCGCCAGGCCGGTGCCGTGCCTGTCGATCTATTTGCAGCTGCGGCTGTTTGCGGTACCAATCCATGATTCCACGCTTTGACGGAAGCAGCGGGCGCCGTTCTACGCGCTGGACACCTTTCCGAGTGACTAGGCGGGTAGGGTACGTGTAAGTTTTATTATTATAGTTATAAGTCTGCCCCGTAACGCTAGGGCTAGATCTCTCCTCATAAATGTCTCCGGCTGGTGTCATAGCGATTTTTCCGTCTGAATCGAGCGCGTAGTGCACCTTGTCGCCGAGATCGTCCTTTAAACGCTGATACGTGCGTTGATAGCCTTCGCCGTTGGCTCTTTCCAGGAGATACTCCGTGAGCAAAGCTTCTTGGAAGTTCGTCAACGGCAAGAACGGGATCTGTTTTTCCGTTGCCATTTGTAAGGAAAATGATTTTATTTAGCAAGCTGCGATAATCTGGCGCTACATAGTTCGATGATTCCTGCTGTGTCCTTGTCAATAACCAGTCTATTCAAATCAATTCTATGTTTGTCATCACCATCAGACTTCAAAGTAGGAACGAGACCCTTCCGTTTAGTCAAATAGTCCACAACCATGGAATCGACATTTAAATAATTTCCCGGCTGACATACTGTTTGGATGAAATCTATGATGCTGTCCTTCGCTTGTTGCTCCAGCGCTTCAACGTGTTCTTTCTCGCAGGATGTGTGGGTTCTATGTTGCTTCGCTGCGTTCTCGTCTTCCGTTCCATCGTCATTTCTGGTGCGCTTTCTTGGTTTGCATGTTTGCTTGCGAAGTTTCTTATTGGGATTCATCATAGCCTCGAAGAAGTCTTTGCATACAAAGTCGTCGAGCGACGCCTCTGGTTCGAGCTTAGCTACTTGTGCTTTGTAATGTTCATATCGTTCATGGGTAATTGGACCCCAGCGCTCTGCGGCCTCCGTTCTGCCGATTTTATAGTCGCTGCTGTTCCGTTTTATTATGGTCGGTCCGATGCCCCATTTATCCTTCAGAATTTGATTAGCAGTTTTCACCACACCTTTTGGTATCGACGTGGTCGTCGGCTTAGCGACCTTGTAATAGTCTTCTAGCTTCGTGCGGATTTCCTTTTCAATCTCTGGGGTAATCGTGATGACTTGGGCGTCGCACGGACCCTCAAAACCAAAAGCTTTGAAGAGGTTGCACAGCGCAAGCAAAACAGCTTTTGGATGATTACCTTCGGAATCGATACATTCTTCAAACGCCATTCGTTCCTGTCCAAATATGGTTTGGGGAGACACAAATCCCGCATCTTCGTCCGCGAGAGCTGTGATATTACGGAACTTCTTTTGGGCGTGTTTATTCGTCAACGACAGTGTTATCTTCTGCTTCGCAGGCGTGATGCCTAAGAAAGCCGCAACCGTATCAGAAATCCTGCTCGTGTTAACTGTGCCGTCGTCTTCTCTAAGGATTCTCCGTTTCAACCAGAACTTAGCCGCCTCATCCGTACCTACCTTTTTACGCGCTTTATTGACGATATCATTGCCAAAAGTAGCGCGCATGTAATACAGTTGAAAACTATCTTGTTCAGCCTTGCAGCGATTTGTGTTTTTCTTAATTTGTGTCAATTGGTCTATAGACAGGTCTTCTGCTAACATGATGTCTCGTTGTAATTGCAGTTCAGCATCGGCTTGCTCCTTGGTAGCCTCGGCCCGCGACGCTTGTGTTTCCTCGTCCACAACCGTTTGTTTTACAATATCGTGTGTGACTGTGGCGCCCTGCAGCTTGGCAATGCGGGTAATGTTCGCGACAAGGTTCCGGTATTGGTTTGCTGCTTCGTGTGCGTGGTTTATCATCAGATTAACCATCGGCATACTCGGGGCGTGTCTAGTCTCGAGAGCCATTCTAAGGGTGTCTGTATCTGAGTGTTTTAGAATGTTGTGTAGCGACTCATTAATATATTTTTCGTCCTTGAGCGTTTCCTCGATACACGCCGGTCGAAGAATGAGTTGCTTTACTTCTTCTTTCGTCACTTCTGGGGCTGGAACACGTAAGTTGAACTGATACCAGTTGTTTCGTCGGTTCCTCCAATAGAAAATGTCGTGTTTAATATTGTTATTGTACACATACTGATGCACCGCTTCCAGCGTCTTCGGTCCCGTGATCTTCGGCTTGCATCGCTTTGGCAATTTCTTTAGATTATCTCCAGTCTCTGATTTCATCAACACCGGCTTTTCATAACCGGGTAAATGTTCCCAGTCTTTCACGAGCTTGTCGCACACAAAGACCACTTTGTTCAAATTGAGTTTTCGGACACGCAAAACCATTTGCATGACAGTGTTAGCATCGATCGATCGGCTGTTCAAGCGAAACACAATCATATCATACCATTTAATGTCTATGGACACCCCACAATCCATCGACGATGTATAAAGAAGCGCATCGTATCCCTCGGCTTCAGCCTCCTGTATGCATCTCTTTCGCTCTTCGTCTGACATACCTGCGCCGTAAATTGCTTTGAACCTCTTTTCTGGGTACCATTTTTGTAGTAGACCAAGTACATTTCTTAGATCCTTGTTTTCTGAACAGGGGATTGCAATCTTGAGACCTTTATCTAGCGCCTCCTTTATGGGTTCAAATTCGTGGTTCTTGTCCTCGTAATGCGCGAACGTGTAAGTATAATGGTTAAGATTTGGTATGCTATTCATCTGCCAGTGTATATTCAATCCTATGTCGTCCAAGTATTCTTTTTCAATTCTATCTGCTTGCGCCGACATGAGCACAACGTGATCAGACGATTCTAACACTCTCCGTAGGTTATCAGACACGTTCCACTTTCCGGAAGACGCAGACTTTTTCTCTAAACGTGACATGCTCTTCAGACATGCCGTAAATTCGTCCACGGCGCACAGGTCGTAGTCGGTCAGTCCCCCGAAACGCCAAAGCGAATCGATACACACGACCCATCGCCCTGCGTCTGGTATGAGACCGGTTACGTCTGAATAGAGGTTTATCTCGAGCTCTTCCCAATACCTAACGCTCATCGACCCGATCAATGCGATGCGATGATAGATAATGAGCACGTCTTCGCCCAAATACGGAAACTGTGGTATAGATTCTATCAATGCGTCTAACTTAGTTTCTTGCGTAAGCTTGTGTTTCCGCATTAGTCGCAGCCACTTTTCGTTCCTCATTGTAAACTGACGGAGTATGAGAATGAATAATTGATGTGATTTGCCCATCCCCATTTCGTCGCGCAACATAAGAGATATGTTCGTAAAGCCTTCGGCAGGAACGAGCTCTCGCGTGCGTGGAACGCCCTCTTCATCTCGATGTTCGTACGTTTCGGCCTCAACTTCCCAAGCCCACTCCTTTTCTTTTTGTTCCGACACCTTGCTTCTAAGCATTTCCAGGTCCACGTCCACACGATTCGGCTTCTGCGCCCATTTCACATATTTACTATCGAGGCGCGTTTCAATGAAACGTCGATCGAGTTTCTTCTTGTGCTGAAAACCGTCAAATGCAAGCGGGCCCCACTCCGCCTTACCAAATGCATCTTTCGTCACTTTTAAAGCCCGCTGCAGTATCTCGTTTTCTTTGTCTTGCAGCACGGCGGCTACAAGTGTTGAAATGGGATTTTCCGGCTTGTCTGGGTTTGAACGAAAACCACCAATTTCACCTTCTGCATTATACAGCTCAAAGATCGATTCTTTAATCCCTTTCATTTCCCAAAACAGGTACATTAGTTCCGCACACTTTCTTTGTGCTCTGTTAAATTGGGGCTTGTCCTGGTTCAGGGCGACGTTGATGTGTTTTTTGCTCGTCTTGTTTCGCAGTAGAAACTCGTCTCTTTTACCGTCATGGCAGAGTTGAACAAATGTCCGAAGGTGGTCGCAGCATATATTGTGTTCTTCGCAGAGCATCCAAAGAATCGACGGCCAGGCGCAAACCATGTCATAATCGTAATACACATCCGTTTGTAGAAATATCCGAAAGCTGCGTCTTAATTGTTGTTGTCCGTTACTCCCACGGCCTTGTCCCTTCGCATACAATCGACACTTCCCCGGAGTCCGTTTTGAATGGCTATATGCCGTGTCTAGTTTGTAGTCGTTTTTTTGCAGGCGTCTCGCATAATGTACGTTTGACGTAAAGACGTCTTCGTGCTTCTGTCGTTGGTCGTCTGCGCTTCTCCCGAAGGTTTCGTGAAAGATTTGCCTTCCCCCGCGAACATTCAACAGCGACGCCGCAAAATCACAGCGCTCCTTGTCGCATTCCTCAGGTATTTTCATGATAATGTCGTCGTCGAGTTCTTCTTCCACGCCATCTGCTTCTTCAAAAACACTGTGGTGCACAACATTCATGCC
>JACLAA010007804.1_pt1 | contig 20749 bp, 18 predicted proteins | sample 8027891 | NCBI WGS metagenome assembly JACLAA01 (sample SAMN15724900, study PRJNA655200) | protist metagenome | isolation source: fluorescence activated cell sorting (FACS) single amplified genomes of... | place: Spain: Blaines Bay Microbial Observatory, Mediterranean Sea | collected 2016-01-19 | reverse complement strand
CGTATTCCTCCTCTTCTCCTTTCTTTCCATGAAAAGCGCCTGCTCTGGTGAACCCAACCGGCTTTGAAAAATCATTTCTTCTTCCTCCTCTGCTTCTCCTCCTCTTCCCATCTCTCTCGTCGTCCTCTTCCTCTGATTCCGCGAACGCGCCGTAAATGCTCTCCCGTTTCCCCTGCTTCGTTTTCTTTCCAATCATAAAATCGTCCTCTTCTCCACTTCCGGAGGAGGAGGATGATAATTCGCCGTCGGACGAATCGCTCATTTATTATTAATATCCTTCTTCTTTCTCAGCTCGAAAGAAACAAAAGAAAAGAGAGAAAAAAGGAACAGAACAACACTTTGAGACTACTCTTTCACGCGCTCTCTCTCTCTCTCTCTGCGCTTCTTTTGTGAGTATTCTTCTGTGGTTTAATTAATGAATGACTTTCTTCTCCTTATTTTTGTGCAAAAATTGTTTTTCCTTTTTTTCTTCGATTTTCCTTTTTTTTCTCAAAACATCAGTCCTTTTTTTTCGTCGTCAGTCTTTTTTCGTCGTCAGTCTTTTTTCGTCGTCAGTCTTTTTTCGTCTGTCCTTTTTCGTTCGTCACACTCAGTCGGTCTTTTTTCCTCCTCTTTGGAATTTAAGCGAAAGAACACAACTACTACTACTACTGTTGTGGAGATCGAAATTTCATTTTCCTCAAAACTTTGTTGCCCTTTCTTGTTTTTCTTTCGAGAGAAGAGAGAAAGAGAGAGAGAGAAAGAGCGCTTTTGTTCTTCTCGTTGCGGTCGAAAGTCGTCGGCATGATGAGTTTTACTGTTACGACTGCTGCTGCTTTGAGGATGCAAAATTCTTCCACAGTCGTCGGGAAAAGAATAGGGCAAAAACGAGTTACGTTCGTCTCTAACGAGAACAGGAATGCGAAAGCGAGAACTGGATCGAGAGGAATACCAATAAAAGCGGCGAAACGAGGAGGAGGCTCGGGCACGCGACCGTACACCTTACGTTCCGGGGACACGCTCGAATCCATCGCGAGTAAACGTAAACTGAACGTGGAAACGTTGAGAAACATGAACAAAAAAATCGGCTCGGGCACACCGAAGATTGGGCAGACTATTTTAATACCGAGCGGCGCGTTAAGCGCGAGAGATTTAGAAATCATCAACGGGATCGCGAAAATCAACGCACCGAGAACGTACATTCCGAGGAAAGGAGAAACGATCGGGGACGTGATCACGGCGAGAAAAATTGATTTCGCCGAGGTGCAAAAGTTAAACCCGGAGGTAAAGTTAGGGACGTTTTCCGGGAAGGAGAGTTTGAAGTTACCCGCGGGAAAGTACACCGTGAGAGAAAGAGAAATGTTGCAAGGATGCGGGATTTTACCGCAAGACGCGGTATCGATTAAACTCCCAGGCGCGGAAAGCGCGAGGAATATTTTAGTCGCGACGGTGTTAATCGGCGCGTATTCCATGTATTTCGCCGCCTGCCGGAGGTACCAAAAGTACGGCACGAAGTTGTTCGGAAACGATCGCGAGGAGGATAATCAAGATTAATTTAATACTACTCATCAAACGCAGAGATACTGCGATCGTCGGAATCTATCTCTCACGAAAAGTGAGTGTCTTTTGGCGTCTTGGATATCAGAGAGTGAGAGAAATAGAGATCATCCCTTTACATGTCGTGTATTCGTAAACGTTATTATATATTCGTCTCTTTTACCATTTTTACCGCCGCCTCTCCGTCACAAAATAGCGCATCAAATCGTCTCGTTTACTAAGAAAGGCGGTTGGAAGAGGAGAGGAAGAATAAAAGATGACGTCCCGCGCATCAGGGGCGGACCCTCCGACCACCTCTCTCCGAGCGACGAGCGCTCTAAACGGGGTGAAAGTGTACGAAGTCGCCTCGAGCAAACACAATCCGCAGTTCGCCGCCGACGGGAAAACGAACAAGAAACCTTCGAGAAAGCAACGCAAAGATGTGAATTATCAGCAACGGATAGAGTTGATTCAAGACTTGGATTCGTTTCCGACGTGTGCGCACAGAGGGAAAGTTTCCGAGGATGGACAGTTCTTGGTCGTGAGCGGGTTACATCCGCCCATGTTTAAGTGCTTCGATTTGGGAAATCTGAGCTGTAAGTTTACGAGACACTTGGACAGCGAAATCGTGGACTTTCAACTTTTAGGCGAAGATTATTCAAAGATTGCGTTTTTATGCGCGGACAGAGCGATTCGGTTTCACGCGAAGTTTGGAACGTATTACGACGTTCGAACGCCGAGACAGGGGAGAGACTTGGCGATTTCGAGACGAACGGCGGATTTAATCGTATGCGGATCGAGTAAAGACGTGTACCGGTTAAATTTGGAGAAAGGACGGTTTTTGGCGCCGTTGGAGGCGAAGTGCGAGGATTTAAACGTCGTTGGTATCAGCCCGACGCACGGTTTAGTCGCCGTTGGAGGTGGAGACGGAAGCGTGGAGTGTTTCGATTTGAGGCAGAAGAGAAGCGTGGGGAGATTGCACGCGTGCGGCGGAGATAGTACTTTAGAGAATAGAACGGAGATGAGCGATTCGGAGGAGAAAACCGGGGTGACGTGCGTGCGATTCGACGACTCGGGGTTAAACTTAGCGTGTGGGAGCTCGGATGGTATCGTGCGAATATTCGATTTGCGGTCGAGCCGAGCAAAGGTGACGAAAGATCACATGTACGGCGAACCGATCATAGACATCAAATTTCACGAAACCGCGGACGGGAAGAAGCGGGTGATGAGTACGGATAAGAAAATTGTGAAAGTTTGGGAGCAAAATAGCGGGGATAATTACGTCGCGGTCGAACCGAGAGACGGGAAAGAAATCAACGATATCGTTTGCTGGGAAAATAGCGGTTTAGTTTTTACTATCATGGAAGATCCAAAGATTGGATGCTATTTCATCCCCGGTCTCGGTCCGGCGCCGAAATGGTGTTCGTTCTTGGAAAATTTAACCGAAGAGATGGAAGAACAAAAGAGAGAAACGCTGTACGACGATTATCGATTCGTGACCGCGAAAGAGTTGAGCGAGTTAGGTTTGGACCACTTAATTGGAACGAAGATGTTGAGAGCATACATGCACGGCTATTTCATGGACAACAGATTATACGGCAAAGCGAAATCGGTTTCCAATCCGTTCTCGTACGAGGATTATAAAAACAAAAAGATTGCTGAGACGATGGAGAAAGAGAGACAAACGAGAATCGCACCGAAGAAGAAACTTAAAATGCCGAAAGTTAACGCGGCGTTTGCGGCGAAACTGGCGAGCGGCGAGAAAACCGCGAGCTTCAAAACCGGCGACGCGGACGCCGACTTTGATAACGAAGAGTTGGAGGGAGAACCAGAGATTAAAAACGAACTCATGCGAGACGATCGTTTCGGTGCGCTCTTTAAAGACGAGGACTTTGAAATCGACGAGAAGTCAGAGCATTATAAGTTGTTGCATCCGAACGCGGCTAAAGTAGACGCGAGGAAGAAGCGCGAGTTGATCGAAGAACATTTCGATACGTTCGATACGTCCTCGGACGAAGAAGAAAATGTTAAAGAAAAGAATAGAAAAGAAAAGGATTCCAAACAGAAGAAAACGAAGAAGAAAGATAGCAAGAGAAGAGGAATAGAAGTAGAAGAAGGAGATACTAGCGATGAGGAGGAGGAGGACGACGACGACGTCGGAGGACGACCAGGCAAAACAGGAGACGACTTCATTCCTTCAACTACGTTTGCGGGCGCGAAGAAAGGGTACGTCTTCTCCAACGGCAAGCGCGGCGTAGGATACTATATGGATTCAAAGGCATCCAAAAAAACATCGACTGCACCACCCACCATGGGTAACAAAAAGGCCAAGAAATCTTCTTCCACGGTTTCTGCGAAAGAGCCGCAAATGTACGCCGTCAAAGACGCCTTCCACAAAACCGCCTACACCAAAAAGTTAAACTCGCACGTCGACCTCCCTCTGATCGAACGCGCCAAGCTCGAAGGCGGCGCCGCGCAAACCTTACGAGACGCCGAACGACGCAACCCAAAGAAAACGATCGGAAACCGCGAAGGTTTCTTCGACGCCGCGATACCTTCAGCGGCGGACAAGAAAAAAAAAGGGGACAAGAAACGCCTCGTCGGTTTCGGTATCCGCGAAGCCGCCGCGGAGGACGAAGAAAACGCCTTCGCGGCGGAAACGCACTATCGAAACGGGAAACGAAGAGGCGTAGAATCGATCATGCACACATCCGGTGGTGGTCGAGCTGGTCGTGGTCGAGGCCGAGGTGGTGGGAGAGGAAGAGGCGGAGGAAGAGGAAGAGGGAGACGATGATAGTGATACCGCTTGTAGCGGTGCTCAGATTGATTCTTTGTGCTCTGATATGCTGCCACGTGTGCACTTTAAAATTTCCATTTCCATCATGAACGCCTCACTTTTTATCCACCTCGTCGACAATGTCATCGTCCTGTTCTTCTTTATCGTTTAAACGTTCCTCGACGACGAATACTGCCGGGCTGATTTCTTCTTCTTCTTCTTCTCGTAAAGCCGCTGCTGCTTCTGCTCGTACGAAAGAAAAGCGGGGAAACGAAGAGTTTTTCATTATCCATTCTCGCTTACAATACATGACCGCAGACGGCGGTCGGAGACAAAAGTTGGAGGAAGCTTTGAAGGAAGAGCTCCCATCCGCGCCGGGGTTGTCGAAGAACACGCAAATTGCGCTGACGAAAGAGTTGTTGAAAAACAGGTTCGGCCGGAGATGTCCGGAGTTATTGGCTGAAGAGTTCATCTACGACGCGTGTTACGAGAAGCCGAAGACCAAGGAGGAATATCTGAATTTTTTTGCCAATATGAATCTCCAAGGCGGGTTCCCGAATAGCGATTACGAGTTGTTGTACGACAGCATGAGAGTTGAATGGGACACAAAAGTGAGACAGCAGCAATATAAGGTGTGGTGCACGACACAATTTAAAGGAAAGCACACGGGAGATGGTTTGCGAATGGGGAAGCGGAAAATTCCCGCGACTGGTATCGAGGTGGAATCCGCGCCGGAGATTTGTAGTTTTACGTATAACGCAGAAGGATTGTGTACTAGAATTAGCGCGGGGTACATGGCGGATCACGCGATTGGGAACACGAAAGGAAGAGGTGGGTATCACGGCATTTTTAACGCGATTGGACACCCTTTGCCGGTGCCTCATTCTGTGCATAAGATGATCACGGACGCCTTTCCGCAGTTGTTGGGTTTCGAGAAGGAGGACATGCTTTGGGTCGTGAACTTGGCGTTGTTCGGGTTAGCGGCAAGCGGCGGGGATTTGCGGTCGTTGATTCCTTCGAAGAAAAATGGGGCGAAAATGAAGCCGGCGAGCGTGACGAGTTCGTTCGTGAGTACACAGTTTGCCAAGGGAGGAGAGAGACATTCGCTCGCGCCAAAGTAAAAAGAAAGAAATTTTTTTAAGAAATACCGGTACCAGTACAGTGTGTGTAAAACATATATTTATTTACAAATGTTCATCTAACATGCGAGGCAACAATCGTCGTGATCAAAATATCAATTACGCGTGCTGCGCTTTTGGTTTGAAGTTGTTCGCGACGCGCTTTGCTCGGTCTGCGACCGATAATCCCGCAGACGCGGCTTCAATCTCCAAGCGCGCTTTTTCAGTTGTCGATAAAGGTCTCTTCGACGTTTCGTCGTCGTCGTTAATTCGATGTTGATTTTGGCACTTTTGAAACGCGAAAAACTGCGCGCGGCTCTTCACGAGCGACACTTCTTTTTGCGTACATTTCTCTCGATCTTGAACGACAACTGCCTCCGACGCCGTCGGTTGTTTCTTGTTCTTATTCTCGACAGAGCTGAAGATGTCTTCTTTTTTGTGTTCAATTATGGGCACAGATTTCTTTCCTGACTTCACGAAACCTTTCCTCGCGGCTTCTTGTTCCAAAGCTGCAATTTTGGCCAGCAAATGCGCCTTCTCTTTCTCTTTTCGGCTCAACTTCTTTTCTCTTTTGTTTTTGGTCGGAACAACTTTGACGCCGTTTGCCGTCGACGGCTTCTTGACAGAGATTGATTCATTCTTCATTGGCGGCTTTTCGAGTTCACAATCTCTACCATTATCGAAGTCTACTCCTTCATCTTCTTCACCCTTTTCGGGCGGGTGTTCCGTGGTAGTAGCGACGACAGGGACTCTTTGTTCTTGTTGCTGCTCCAGAACCGTGGGAGAGAAAACAGGGACCGCCGCCGCGGGCTGAGGCATGAACTTTTGAAACTCGTGCGTAACGGGAGCAAAAACAGCCGGATCAACTTTTGGCGAAACGATGGTTGGCCTTTGTTGTCGTTCGTGTTGTTGATCGGATTGTTGTTGTTGCAAAGGACCACCCTTGGCGAGCCATTTCAACGAATCCATGATGGCGCTGTTGTTATTATTTTTCGTTGCCGCCGACGCCATCATTTCAGGAGTAAGAGGTGCTGCAGAGGTAGAACTTGGAGGCATATTCAGACGCTGATGTTCGTAAGCCTTGCGATACGCCTCCAACACGGGATAGTTCGTCGCATTCACCTCCAATCCGTACAAGCGCTCAAACTCTTCTCTCGTCGCTAAGTTGACGTTTCGCGTCGCGTATTGCGCGTTGTCGTAGTCTTTATGCGTCGGCAAGGTGGATACCAGCGCGACTTTCGCTAATCGTTCGGCTTCTTTTGCCATCATCACCGCCGTTCGCGCTTGTTCAGCGCGCATGACTGCCTCTTGCACTTTAGCGTTGGCTAACGCTGCTTCTTTGACTTTCAAAGCAGCTTTGGCCGCTTCCAAAGCCGCCTCCGCCGCCTTCGCCGCTTCCAGTTTCGCTCTCGTTTCCATTTTCGAGGCCGTTTGTCTCGCTTCGGCTTCTCTCGATAAGAGTTCAAAGCGGGCCTGCTCGACTTCCTCGTCCGTAAACGGTCGAGGACGCGGTTTGCCTTCGGATTTCCCGGGCCATCCGTCTCGCATCCATTTCGTTTTTTCTTTCTTCTCTTTTTTTATCGTTGTTTCCGTGTTATCGTCCCTTTCTTTTCGATATTCTTCGCCTGCCTTTAATGTCGATCTTCTCCTTCGCGACGACGACGACGACGACGACGACAGAACTTCACCTCCTTTCCTCTGTTTGTGCGTCACTTCGAGCGGTTTCGGAACTTTCGCGTACCCCCAAAAGTACTGCCACCAATTCTGCGGCTCGTACTCCACGCCTGGGTGTTCAATAGCTATTCCAAACTCATCGTATTCCGGTTTCGCGACTAACGCGTACCCCGGTGGCGGTTGAAGTTTCCCAGTCTTTTCGTTCACTTTCAATTCGACGACCATCTCCGGCGGCGGCGGCGGTTTTCTCTTCGTCCTCTCCGCCTCGTCCTCCGAAGAAGAAAAACACGCCGACGACGACTCCCCCGACCCGTACTCGCTCGACGTCGTCTTGCCTCCTTCACCATCCGAGATGCTATACTCGAACGGCCCGTCCTCTTCGCCTTCGCTGGTAATTCTGCACTGATAGGCCCCTACGTCCACGACTTCTCCCGCTCTCAACTTTCCTCCATCCTCTCTCGCTCGGCGTCGTTCCGCCAGTCTTTCGCTCATCTCCTCTCTCCACATCGTCCGTCCTTTCCCGTCCACCACGCACAACACGTTCTCTTCGTGTGCAGGTTGGACGACAAAACACGCGAATAACTGTCCTCTCCCGCCTAAATCGTCGAACCGTTCGCACGCTTTCGCGCGGTAAAAGATATCTTTTTGTCTTCTTTCCTCCCGCGTCGTCGTCGTCTGAATCGTCGTCGACGCAGACGGAGAAGAAGAACCAAAATCGCACCCTCTTCTCGCCGCGATGGCGATGTCACTTTCATCCGCCATCCTCGCGTCTTCTTTTGAAACGATACCGCCGCCGTTTTTGCTGCTGTTATTATTATTCTCGTTCTTCTTCGCGTCACTTTCACCACTCCCACTCCTTCGAAACGACAACGTTTCTTTCGCCTTTTCCCACCTCTGATTGGCCTCGTGGGCGAATTTCACTCTCTCGTAGTTCGTTCTCGCCGCTTCCAACATGTGCGCGTTTTTGTTGTTTAATAAGAAGAGACGACGACGACGACGAAAAAGCAGTGTGCACCGCGCGTTTGCCAGCTCAAACAACCAGAGAGAGAGAGAGACGACGGGCAAACGTGTTTAGAGCAGATAAAAAGTAGTGGCGTAAGTGCGAGTGCAATTTTCCCTTCTTTTTCGAAGGGTGTTGGGAATCCGTTTCGGAGCACCTTCGACTCCACTCACCCACACGCCTCTTCCATTTCGACGCAGAGGTTGATTCACCATTAAGAATTATATATGCGATTGAAACGCTTCAACCGAGAAGCATTTCTTCCTCCGTTTCCGAATACGCGTTGCAATCGCGGCACAGAAGAATTCTGTTCGTGTGACGTTTACCTTCTTCCCCGCTGCAATTACGCTCTTAGTATTTCTATGGGATAGAAGTGTATGTGTCTCTCTGCTTTTTTTCTTTAGGAGAGGAAGCGAGCGGAAAAGCGTCCCACGGTCGTCCTTTTCCCTCTCGTTCGGTGGAGGGTTCTGCCCTCTGCCGCGATGTAAAGAAGGAGAATTTTTGCCAGCGAGGATGTGATATTTTCGAAAAATCTTTCAAATAACGAGAGGCTTTGACCGCAGAACTTTCTTTGGCGACTCTTCGTTCTGTTTCCTCAAAAATTTGCGCGTGCCGCATATATATTTCCACGAAAACAGAGCATGGTGGACTTCGAAACGCGCGTTTTCGCGGGGACACCGGTGACGTTCGCTAAAATACCGGGCGATCCCGTGAAGTTTGTCCCGTTGCAATATTCGCTGATGCCGTTTCCGGTGCGTCCTTTCGTTTTCTTTTTAATTAAAGTATATTCGCCGAAAATACCCTGTGATATTTGTCGAAACATCGGAACGAAAGACGGAGAACGTTCTGCGGTCAAAGGCGAGAGCGCGACTCGTTTTTGCTCGATATCTCGGTGAAATCGAACGTCAAAGTGTTTTTCTCGTTTGAATGTGTGCTTTTACTGACAGTTTCTCTCGTATTCTCCTGTTCTTTCACAGATATCTCGCAATTTGTTCGCGCGAGTTTCCTCTTTGAGCACCAACGACATTTCGAGGGAAGTTAACGAACCGGCGGAAGAAAATGAGATTTCCAATCATCATCATCTTCACGGAGTGGATGCGTTTCAGAGGCTTCCGAACGTGCACTTGACTCGACCCCGCGCGCAATACGGGATTAAAAACGGATTCGTTCCAGATTTGGCCGGGATGCCTTCGACCGCGGCGCAGGCGGGGATGATGATGATGATGATGCCACCACCACCACCGCTGAATTTGAAACAGGAAGCAGAGGACGAGAAAGGGCAAAACTCAGAAAGGAGTGGTTTTGACTCGTTTCAAGAAGAGCCTTGCGAAGACCGAGAAGACATGGAACAGTCGAAACGAACAAATAACGACAACAATAACAGCAACAACGCAAAGAAAAGAAGTCGACCGGCGGTGGGAGAAAACATAAAACGACCGGAAACGCCGTTCATGAACTCGCCTTCCGCGGCTGCGGACGTGCTCATGTCCTTATGCGGCGACGGCGACGGAGGAGGCTTATTTGCCGCTCCCGCCGCAAACTTCAAACCAGTAAACGCGAACGCCACCAGCCGACAACAAAAAAGCCGACGAAATTCAAACGCGGAGACGACGTGTACCGGGCAAATTTTCCCGCTGAATTTGAAGTGTCCGAGAAGAAAACGAACGAGTTTGTGTAAGAACATGCGAAGGTCCTCGTCTGGATCGTCGCTGGAAGATATCGGGGGGGGAGAGTGGGGCGGTTGTGCTGCACGGCATCTCGACGACGACAGCGACGACGACGGGTAACAATGGGGAGAATACCGCGCCGAGCACTAATACTGCGACGATTCCACGCGTAAACAATAATAAAGCCACAACGGAAGAACAACAAAACCAGAGAAAACATCAACGCAATAGCAGCGGTATTACGAACGGCAAAAACAAACGTCAAAAGGTACACAGACCGTGGTCTTTGGTGGAAGTCAAAGCTTTAGTCGCCGGAGTCAAACGGTGCGGTCGAGGCCAGTGGGCGGATATTAAATCCTTGTCTGACGAAAAAATTTCGGGCGCTTTGCTCCAACGCTCTGCGGTGGACTTGAAGGATAAGTGGCGCAACGTCATGCGAACGGCTTTATCGCCTGTGTTGTATAAGAAACGCGAGGCGACGGAGATTCCAGAGAACATGCTCGAGGATATTCGTTCGCTCGCGACGGCAAAGGAAAAAGAAACGCTGGCGACCAACAATGCCATGGAAGCGAAACTGACGAACACTACGCACACCGCGGCAAATACGTCACCCTCGACGAGTGGCGATGGCAACGATAGCAACTCCAACGAAGACGGCGAAGACGATGCGTTCGTCACCGATAATAACGCCGAGTCGTCTCAACAAAAGAATACGGCACTCGTTGAACGTAACACCGTTACTGTCTCAAAATCGGATGTTAAACAACAACAACACGCTCCGTACGTCCAGGGACAACGTCGATCGAAACATCACTCCCCGTGGACCTTGGAAGAATCGCAAGCGTTAGTTGACGGCGTGCGCACGTGCGGCGGATGCCGTTGGACGGCAATAAAAAAGCGCGACGAAGCCGATGCCATCGAGAAGAAGACGTTGAAGAAACTCGGTCGCCGAACAGCTATGGATCTGAAAGATAAATGGCGCAACTTGTTGCAGTTGGCAAACCTTCCAACGCAAAGTCGACGGAAGCGAGAGACGCCGATGAGTTTGCTTGCTGACGTTTTGGAGTTGGAAAAGAAATTTGGAGATACAAGACGAAGAGGACGACGAACTGTCGCGACAAACAATAATACCAAGAAGTCGTCGTCGCAAGAACAATCCGTGGCAACTATTGTACCAACAAATTAATTATTTAAACGCCGAAAAACGGAAGGAAATACTTTGTAATATTATCTATTCTTTCATGTATAATCACACTGATATTAGAATAGGAGCGTTGCCGCGGATATCCGACATTCTATACGTACTACATAACTTTCACCCGCCCACTTTTCGCTAACTTTGCTATGAACGACGCTTCGCCTTTCATCGAATGCACCGTACCTTTCTTCTTCACTTTTTCCCAATAGTGGCCTAAATTTCCACCCATGAAATCGTATCCAGTGATCGTAACCGTCGCTTTCGGGTACTTTTCTAAACAATACACGATGGCTAAAATCCCCGAGGACGGCCAATGCGCGGTGTATCCGTATTTTGTGGATAATTTATGTTGTACTTCAATAGGCATGATTTCCAGCATCTTGCGAATGCCGTACTTGGCGTACGCCTTCTTGACCGTCCTAATCGTTTGTAACCGTTGTTTCAATTTCGCGTTACTCGGCTTACAACTTTCTTTCGAGCACTTTCCCGGCGTCTCATACACGACCGGTACGATGTATCTCAACGTCGGCTTCACTTTCATATCCATCCTCCCGGTGCTCAATCTCGACCCTCGCGAACCTTGCGGTCCGGGTTGTCTCAACTCGCCTAAAAACCACAAATCCAATCTTGTCCCAACTTTCTTCTCAAACCCTTTCGTTTCGAAGTAATTGAATCTACCAACCACATCTGCGCTATCGATGCTCTTCCCGTTACTTTTCTTCAACACAGACTTCCCGTTCCCGACTAAAACGACGTTTAAGACGTCGCTGCTACTTTTCAAAGACTTCTCCTTCCTCGTCTTTTTCGATTTACTATTCTTCTTCCCGCTCGTCGCGCTCTTCGCCATTAACTCCCCGAACGTTAACTCTCCTCCGCTTTTTTCCATCTCTTCTTCGATTTCCAACACTTCCTCTTTCTTCTCGTCGACGATTCCCGCGGAATACTTCTCCTCGTACGCGTCGTGCCATTTCGGCGAAATATCCTCCTCCGGATTATCCACCCACTTCGTTTCTAAACTCTCTTCGAGTTGTCTATCTTCGTCCGTCCATCCCGGGTCGTTCCCGCCGTTTTGTTCCAGTTTTTCTCGGAACGATTCGCTGTCCAAAATGGCGTTTTCAATCTCGTTCGAGCTGATTTTCTGAGCGTTGCCATTCGCGACGAACGCTTCTGCGGCGTTTTGCAACGTTCCGTCCACCACGGTATCCAATTCCTTCACGAGTTGGTCCGCGATGGAGGAGGACTTTCCTGAAGATGAAGATGAAGAAGACGCGCTCGAACCGTCGTCGAGTAAATTCAAATTCGGCGCTTTGTGCGACCAGAGCACCGACCTTCTTTGCTCGCGCTCGTATCGCTGCGGCTGCTTTTCGTCGTGTACGTCGTCGTTTATCTTCTTCTTCGACGACCACGACGGGGAAAAAAGACGATCTTCTCCTTCTTCGACAAAGGCGGCTGCCGTCGTCGTCGCTGTTGTTCTTGCGCCTCGCGGGATGGTGCCAACAACACCTTCACCGATGCTGCTTAAAAGCAAAGAGAGAAGGAGCAACGCGCAGATCCACGACAGAGAACGCATCATCCTCTCGCTCTTCGGGCTCCTTCTTTTTATGGGGAAGTTGGGCGGAGAAAAAATAACAAAAAAGGGTGCGAGAGGCTTTGTCTGCTCTTCGTCGTCGCGATAATACATAAATAGAAATATGAAAACGCTAAACCCTTCTACTCGCGCGAATAACTCTGAGATCACGGCTGCTTCCTTCTCTTAGCTCTGACGGGCAAACCTTTCTTGGTGTGAATGGTCGCGCCGGTGATCATCTGCACGTCTTTCTCGTCGCACGCGAGCTCGAAGGAAAATTTCTTCAGCAAGACGCTCAACGCGACCGTCGCTTCCATCATGGCGAAGACGTCGCCGGCGCACCGGCGCTGCCCGCCACCGAATGGGACGTACGCGTAGTCCGTGGCGACTTCGTTCGGGTATAACCCGGTGACTAATTCGGGGTCGTAGCCGTTCCAGCCTTCGATTTTTGGGTTGGTGAATTTGCGGTCCCATCGCGAAGGGTCGAAAAGGTCTGGATTTTCCCAGTGGTCAGGAGAGCGGTGAAGATTCCAGACCGCGATGAAACAATCCGTGCCTTTCTTCAGTTGGATGGATTTCCCCATGCCGCCTTTGGGTAAGTCGACGGTTTCGATCGCACGGCGGATGAGGATGGGAGGCGCCGGATAGAGGCGCATGCCTTCCACGAGACACATGCGGACGTCGCGAAGTTTTCGTATTTCTTCCACCGTGGGGATACCGTTTGGATCTTGCACAATCTCATCGATCGATTGTGCTGCTTTTTTCATCACGTCTGGGTGTTTGCAAAGGCAAAAGATGGTCCACGTGAGCACCGCGGCGGTCGTTTCGTGTCCGGCGATGAGCATGGTCATCAAATCGTCGCGTAATTGCCTATCCGAAGCCTCGTCCCCGCGAATATCCACTAAAAATCGTAACAAAGACGCATCCGACACGTTCTTATAATCTCTCGATTCAAATTCGCTCAAATCCACGTCTTGTTTATTCTCCAACGCCTCTCGAATCAGTTTCGTCAACTCCGCGTTGATCATCTCGATATCTTCGCTAAATTGTTTCTGTCTCGGCACCGCCTCCATTGCCCCGGGAATTTGCCAATACGGTAACGGAAACGTGCTCCTATGTTCGCTTTCTCTTAAAACTCTATACACGGCTTTAATAATCGGCGTCTCTTCGTTCAACGCGCCAAACTCGTAATTAAACACCGCCTCGCCGATGACGTCCAACGCCATCGCGTACAACTCGCTCTCAATCTCAATCTGTTCCGTCTCCCCGTGTTTTTCCAACTTATCGCTCAAATTCATCGCACTCCTCCCGAACAAGTCCGTCATGTGTTTTAACCACGTCCCGTGAAAGGCGCTTCCAACCACCGGCCTTCTCTTCGCCCACAACTCTTTATTCGCCGGGATCAAACCGTCGCCCATAATCGGTTGCATGATGTCCGTCAAAATGCCTTTAGAGAACGCATCCGCGTTGTCTTTGAACATGTATTTCACCACGGTTGGGTCGGACACCACCACGAACCATTTCGGTCCGGCGCCGAGATTATACACCCCGCCGTAGTCTCGATAGTACTGGTACAAAGGCACAAACAAAGGCGCGCTCCGCACTTCCTCCTTTAACAAATCAAACAAAACTTTCTCCGTTATCGGCGCGCCGTTCCCCCACGGGAAAATCCGCGAGAACTTCTTCAACGCGGCCTCGGTGTTATCCCTCGGGATTTCCACGCCCGGGAATAACGCGCCGTTGTACGTTTTTTCCTCCTCCGTTTCCGGTGGTTCAGATATCGCATTTTGGACCACAACGACGATGGCTTTTCTTCTTCTTTGTCCGTGATTGGTTTTCTTCTTCTTCTTCTCCCGCGTACTCGCCGTCGTAAACGCGGAAGATCTGGACGACGTCGAACAACACCCGGAGAGGAACGAACAACGTTGCGTCGTCGTCGTCGACATTTCGAGAGGAAATGGGAATAAAGCGCTCTCAAGAATGCGCTACCTTAAAGGCGTTTTATGTGGATAAAGGGCGAGAAAAATCTTTTCACACATGTGAGTTTTAGATATTATGGATTTAAAATATTGGTACACAACAGTCTCTCTCTCTCTCTTTCTGTTTATATAATAAGTTTATAATTGGTTTGGTTTCTTTTCTTTGTCCTTCCTCCTTCACCTCGCTTTTACGGCGCGCGTGATGCGTATCCTCGGCAGCGGGCGGCTCTTTCGAGCAGCGCTGTATTCGCATCCCACGTCCGGGCGAGGCGAAGAAGAGCGCTTCCTTTCCTTCTCTCTCTCTTTCTTTCCGTTTATATATATATAATGTAAAGCAACACGTCTCTCTCTCTCTCTCTCTCTCTCTTTCTCTCTTCTTCCTCCTTCTCTTTCTCTACTATGGTATTATTACTGCGCGTTCACGCTCACTCGGTTCTCCTTCTCAAACTGCTCCTCGATTTTTGCAAACTGCGTCTTTTCCAAATCCGCAAAGTACGGATGTTCCAACGCTTCCGTCGCGTGAATTCTCTTCGCCGGATCAAACTCCAACATCTGTTGCAACAAATCGATCCCGTTTTTATCCAGCTGCGGGACAATTTTTGCCAAATCTTGCGCTTTCCATTGCGGAAACTCGTGCCAATCTCTCAATTTGGTCACCCCCGGCCACACCGTTTCGTTCGGCGTTCCCAACAACTTAAAAATGTGCAACAACTGTTGCAACTCGGAATCACCCGGAAACAACGGTTGCTTCCTGGCCATTTCCGCGAAAATGCACCCGACGGACCAAATATCTACGGGAGTAGAATAGTGCGACCCCCCCAACAAAACTTCCGGCGCGCGATACCACAACGTCACAATCTCGTGCGTGTAACTCTTCACCGGAACCGAAAACGCTCTCCCTAAACCGAGATCCGCAATCTTCAACACGTTCTGCGCTTTATCCACCAACAAGTTCTGCGGTTTCAAATCTCTGTGCATCACCCCGTGCTTGTGTAAATGCGCGGTGCCTAACAAGAGTTGGTACATGAAGTTTTGCACCGTCGATTTCGGAAGCGGGTTCGCCGGTCCTCGTCCGGTTTCATCCATGAAGTGCTTCAAATCTTGGTTCAAATATTCAAAGACTAAATACAGCATCGCTTTGCCGTCTTCTTCCACGTGTTCGACTTTTAAAAGGCGAACGATGAACGCGGATTCGGAGAGCATTTGGAGTAAAGATACTTCTCTCAACGCCGTGGATGGTACGCCTTCTTCTTCCATCTGTTGATTTAGCAGAGAAAGTATACGCGTGAGTGTGATGTACTAAAAACAGAAGCATGAAAAGAACGCGCGAAGATTTTCAAAAATTGGAGACGCCGTTCCCCTCTCATCGTGATGAAAGATTCTGATTCCGTTTCAAAAACAGAAGCGCGAGAGCGCGAGAGAACGACGAGAAGAGAAAAAGGAAACCTAATCGTCTCTTTCTTTTCTCGAACGAGACAACCGGGAGACCCTTTGCTTTCGCTTTCGCGCGGCAACCTCTCTCTCCGATCAAAACAAAGAGAGATCCACCTCTCCGCTCGCATCAAAATCTCCCAAACACCAAAAGGGGAAGAGGGAAACCACCCGTAAAAAAAAACGTACCTCCAATCGTGTCTTCTTCAGCGCGACCAATCTCCCAGTCGCGCGTTCGCGGGCTTTGTACACCTTCCCGTACGTCCCTTGCCCGATCTTTTCGAGCTTTTCGTAGCACTCGTTGATCGTGGACGCGTAACCCATGGTCTTCTTCTTAACTTCTTCTTTTTCCGAGAATATAAAAGATTTGTGATTTTTATGAAGAGAGAGAAGAGAGACTCTCGACTTCGGTTCTTTTTTCTCTCTTGTTGGGTTTTCAAATTTTTTGCGTCGACATTTTTTTTTTGCTCAAAATTCGAAAACAGAAGCCAAAAACGGCAGATTTTTCTCTCCTCTCTTTGGGAAATAAAATGTCAACAACCAATAATAATAACGTCAACAAATTCCAAGCGGCGTTTCGAGCGAAAGTGGAGCGAGTGAACGAGACGAAGAAGAAGATACAGACGCAAAGAACGATTCACGGAGAGGATGAAGCGCCAGAGGGAAGAGGAGGCGCTTCGGGGACGACGAAAATGAATGCGATTTCGAACGAGAAGATGATGCGCCGTCGGAGGGAAGAAGGCGAGGAGAAGAAAGTAGTACTATCTTCTTCTTCTTTGCCGGCGGGTTTTTTCGACGAGCACGCGACGGCGCGTGATGCGAAGGACGAGGAACGCGAGAAGAGGAAAGAGGAGGAGGAGAAGAAGGGAGGCGTGGCGACGACGACGACGAGGAGTATTGACAACACACAAAAAACTGTTGCGGACGAGACGAGCGGGCAAGAATACTTGAAACAAAAAGAAGAGGAGGAGCGAATGAAACGAGAAGAGGAAGAGGCGGCCATGCATGCGAAAGAGTTGGCGGACGAGGTCATAGCGGATACCGTGGCTGGGTTTGATAAGGTGGACGCCTTGCGGGAGAAGGCGATGGAGATTTTGATGATGAAGAAGAAGAAGAATAAAGAAGACGGCGCGAAGAAAGTGAACTGGCGGAAAGGCGAAGAGAAGGACGAGAGTAGCGACGACGATGATTCGGACGAAAACGACGATTTCGCGTGGAGAAGAAAGAAGAGAAAGAAGAGCACGTGATGCAGATAGTATTTATATTCTAAAAAGTAGGTAGCTTTCGTAGCGTTTAGACTTTAAAAAAGTTCAGAGAGAGAGATGTATTGTTTGCGGTTTAGCGCGCTCTCGCATACATAAATAATTATTATAGAAGTGCACATCGTCGACACGTTACGTTTCGACGGTGATAATATTATCGATTTCGTTTTCATTTTTATCGTTCGCGCCCTCGTAGTCGTCTTCAAGCGCTTGGAACGCCGCCTCGTCCTCTTGAGAAAGTTCGACAAAGTTTGTATCGTTTCTCGCGCTGCTCTCTTCGTCGAAACCTTCCTCCTCGGCGATTTTCTGCAACATGGCGTATAACTCCTTCTCCGATCGAGGACACTGTGGAACAATCGGAGGTTTCCTCCATTTGCGTTCACTCGCCAGCTTCCAGTCGACCGAGCGAAACCAAGGATGGTTTTTGATTTCAATCGAGCCATACGTCGAGCCGAGACGATTCGCGCTTTCGACGGTTAAGAGTTTACGTATCAAGTCTCGGCTTTCTTTCGTAAATCCGAACGCGTTTTCAGTTTCTTCTTCTTCTTCTTCTTCTTCTTCTTCTTCTTCTTCATCCTCTCCTTCTTTGTCGTTTTGGTTTCCATTGTCTTCGTCTGTTTTGACTTTTTTCTTCTTACTCCCACTCGTTGTCGTCGTCGATGTCTCTTTTTTACCGCTCTTATGCTTCGTCTTCTTCGCTTTCTTCGGTTCTTTCGGCCCAAACGTAAACTCTCTCTTCAAAATTTTCTGATACGTCGCCCACGGTTCTTCGCTTTGAAACGGCGGTATACCTCTCACGAGTTCATAGAGCAAAACTCCAAGCGCCCACCAATCTACGGACTCGTCGTGACCTCCGTTCAAAATAACTTCCGGCGCTAAATAGTCCGGCGTCCCGCACAACGTGTACGCCTTTTCGTTTTCAATAAATCCAACCTTCTGGCGCAACTCTTCCATAGCACCACCGCAACCACCACTACCGCCGCCGCCGCCGCCATCTTTCCTCTTACCGATACTTTTCGGCCCCAATTGCTTCGCAAATCCGAAATCCGCCAACTTCACGTACCCGTATCCGTCTAACAAAACATTCTCTGGTTTCAAATCTCTATACGCCACCCGACACGGCTTCGCGCACATCTCGTGCAAGTACTCGAACGCGAGCGCGATTTCAACGACGTAAAATCGCGCGATGTCATTTTTCAATCGTCGATAGATTCTCAACTGATTAAACAATTCTCCTCCTGGAACAAACTCCATCACTAAATGGATTTCCTCCCTCGTTTGCGCGTACGAAAACAATCGCACGATAAACTCGCTCTTGGAACACCTCTCGAGTATTTTTTTCTCCTGAACGATGTGCGCGATCTGTTTCGTCTTGGCGACGTGCGCTTTAGATAAGATTTTAATCGCCACGACTAAGCCCGAGTCTCGGTGTTTGGCAATCGGAACGATCCCGAACGACCCGGTGCCTATGATTGGGCCCAGCTCGAAGTTTCGGATGGGTGTTTTCGGGTGTATGGAAACGTTGTTCGGGTTCGGGTCAAAAACTTCTGCAGGAGCTTTTTCTGCCTTTATCGCTGCTGCTGGTGCTGCTTTTAGAAGAGGAGGTTTCTGAGTACTCTCGCGCGTAAGCTTTTGAGAAGAGACGGCGCCGCCGCCACCGCTGCTGCTCCTTGTCGTCGTCGTCGTCGGCGGCGGCGTCGCGATCGAACTGCACAGCTTCTTGAACATATTTTTCCCGTGTTGTGTGTATTTTTAGGATTTTCCCTTAGTAAGTAATAGTGTGTATGATTTGACTGTGTTTTGAAATGTACAAAAATAACTCTCTCTCTTCTATTCTTTCTCTCTTCTTCTCTCTCGCTCTCTCGTTAACTCTGCAAGAACGGCTTTCTTCAATCTCTGATGATAAAAACGAACGAATACCATCGCTATACTCTTTCTTCTTAGAGCGGCGGCAACCTACAACTACTTCACCATCGTCTTAATCTTCGCGATCGCCTTGGCCGGATTCAAGCCTTTCGGGCACACCTTGGTGCAATTCATAATCGTGTGACATCTGTACAACTTGAACGCGTCGTTGACTTGAATCAACCGGTCCTTCTTTTTCCAGTCGCGCGAATCGATGATCCATCGATACGCTTGCAACAACACCGCCGGGCCTAAATATTTGTCCGAATTCCACCAGTAGGATGGGCAGGACGTCGAACAACACGCGCATAAAATGCACTCGTACAAACCGTCCAATTTTTCGCGATCTTCTTTCGATTGTAAATTTTCTCGGCCGCTCGCTTTGGTTTCCTCCTCGTCGTCTCGAATCAACCACGGCTTGATCGATTTATACTGCGCGTAAAAGTTGCTCATGTCTACGACTAAATCTCGGACCACAAACATGTGCGGTAACGGCGCGACTTTCGTCGTCTCCGCGGCGGTTGATTTCTCCACTTTAGATAAGCACGCTAACGTGTTCACGCCGTTGATGTTCATCGCGCACGATCCACAGATGCCTTCTCGGCACGATCTGCGGAAACTCAACGAGTGGTCTTGTTCGTCTTTAATTTTCAAGAGAACGTCGAGCATCATCGGCCCACAGTCGTTCAAATCGACCGAGTACGATTGATAGTGCGGTTTGGAGTCTTTCGAGTCTTTCGGAGCTTCCGGAGACCACCGGTAGACGTCGAAATTCTTCACCAATGGGGAAGACGATGATTCAGAAGCCGTTGCTGTCGTCGACGATGTCGATGATGATGTCGAGGACACATTCCGCCTCGTGATAGTAAAGAGCGATGATGGAGACGCAGAAGATGATCTCAAAGACGACGTCGTGCTGCTACTACTATTACTCCTACTCCTACTGATGATCGCGCGAAACGCGCGTTCGATCGCTCTCTTCTTGCTCGCCATATAAATGTGTTTTGTCCGTTTTTGGTATATTAAAGAGGGACAACTTTTGTGTGTGGGAGTGGGAGCGAGGTTTCTCTCTCTGCAAAAAGAGAACTTTGCTCTTCTCTTTTTTCGCAGCAGAATTGTTCTTTTTTTTGCTCTCCCCTTTGATTTCGTAAGCCCCTTGATTTCGTAAGCGAGATGGAAACCGACGGCCAGAAACGAAGCTCATCAAACTTTAGAAAAGTTCTTCACACAAACGCACACATCGCACGTACCACACATCTATCTTTTCAAAAGGTACGCAAACTGCGCGCAAAAGTGACTGACTCTCTTTTCGCACGCAGAACATATTCGTGAACGATTCTCGAACGTCGTTCTCGCAAGTTTCGATTCGCGTCTCTCATCGTTGGTTCTTCGCGCGCGATTGGAAAAGGGAAAAATTTTAGGCGGCTGAAGAAAGAGGAAGCATTTTATGCCGCCACACCCCCACGGAACATCCGCGCGCTTTTTACCCCGTTGCGAGCGATTTTTGGAGCGAAAGGAGCGAAAATGTCGTCGAGATGTTTTCGTTGCGAGTAGATTTAAATCTTAACTCGTAATGCGTGGATGTTTCGGTGCTCTTTTCGTTCGGTTTCCGGACCAGATGATGGAACATTTTTTCCGTGTGAACGCTTTTTTGGAA
>JACLAA010005215.1_pt1 | contig 20753 bp, 21 predicted proteins | sample 8027891 | NCBI WGS metagenome assembly JACLAA01 (sample SAMN15724900, study PRJNA655200) | protist metagenome | isolation source: fluorescence activated cell sorting (FACS) single amplified genomes of... | place: Spain: Blaines Bay Microbial Observatory, Mediterranean Sea | collected 2016-01-19 | reverse complement strand
ATTCGCTCGCGCTTGAGCTTTGGTCCGTTGTAAACGCGCCGCCTTGGGTGCCGTATGTTACAAACGAATAATCACTTGACTGATAGGTCGGAGAAGAGCCGGTTCCAAATCGCAGATACAGATCTTTGTTATCTGACGCGGCATTATAGTCGTAGCAGGATAGATGGTAGTCGAATCCGCTGGCCATGCCCGTGAAATCAATCGAGCTTGAACTGCTAGCAGTTTGCGTGGAAACAAATTCCCAACCGCCGCCTACGCCGGTCAACGCTGCGCCTGACATAGCTGGAAGGGCCGTGTCTGTATCCAGCATACGTGGATCTAGGGTTCTTTGGCTCATGAGTTTTTCACTCCATATGCATTAATCTCACCACTCTCAATGTTTGACGATGATGAAAACTGTATTTTAATCGCGTCAACATCAGCCGCACTGCTTCTTTGACCACCACCAGAGATAGGTTGCACAACACTTTCGGGAGTGTTTGCTTGAAACATTAGGTTCCATGTGAATTGCGTATTCTGTGTACTGGCAGGGTTGTGGCACCAAATCTGTCCACTAACTCCATGTTCTCCAGCGGCACTGCCGATGACGTTAGCGCCTCCGCTATCGCTCCCGGTCAAACCAATTGACGCATCATCAGCGTCAAAATCACCGATCACGCCGCTGTCTGAAATGTTGGCGGCACATCTAGTTAATGCCCAGTTGTAATCAGACGCTCCAGTATCGTAGCTTGAACCGCCATCAGTTGATGTCAGCATCTGCAAGTGACGAGCATCATCAGCACAAATAACATTAATCAACATAAAGACATAAACATCGTATTTAGAAGAATCAAATGCTGTAAAAGTATAATTCGATGCGCCCGAAAAAGTAGATGTGTTTATAAAACTCCAAGCCCCACCGGCAGGAGCCGTCCAACTTGGATTGCCACCGGAGCCGCCAGACTGCAAAACGTGACCAGATGTACCAGCAGCCAATCTCGCCCAAGACGATGCGCCACGATACAAAATGTCACCTTGGGCTTGGCTAGTGAAACCAAGCGCATCGAAGTTTACAGACCCTGCCGCTGGGGTTGTGACGCTTCCCAGATTGTACAGCACTGCGCTGATTACCTCGACGCCGCTGGTCACGCTTGTCGTTGTCGTGACTGTAGTGCCGCTGACGGTATAGTCGGTTCCAGCGAGCTGGATGACCCCACCTACGATCAGGATGGTGGCGTTGGTCGTTGAGCTTACGTCTAGCGTGAAGCTGGTGCCGCCGCCGGTCCCGTGGTTCTTCCAGTGTGGGCTATAGGGCTGTAGTCCCTTAAGAAGTCCGGGCATTACCTAGCCTCCCATTTCTTTAGAGCGTCAGGCCACTTGGCTTTAATCTCATCTTCTGACGGTATTTCTGGATCGCCTTTGCCCCAGGTCTCAACAAGCCGCGCATAACTGCTTGCGTCTCGGTACATCAAAACTTGATCAGGAAACAATTCTTGCAGACAAAGGGAATATTGAATTTTCATTATTCTTTCTCCAACTGAACAACGCCGAATATGAATGGTTCACCATTATTCACTGGCCCACCGTTTGGCTCATATCCGTTGTTACTGCCGGGAAACACTTGGAGTTCAAAGTTCTTTGAGCCAGAAATAGTAAACCGATTGCGACACATCGGCATCACTGATCGATCTTGCTCGATGGTTATCACCGAACTATTGGCAACCGTTGTTGAATCTGAAGTGTTTCTGAAACGGACTGCAAAATATGCGGTGCTACTTGCTGATGCGATAAAGGTGTAACCAACAACACGATATGTACCAGCCGCCAACGTAATTACATTTGAGCTTAAAGAGCCATGATTTCCCGTGTCGTACACTTCTGTGTCAAGAGTAACTGTGCGCCACGCGCCGTTAGCATAGGTATCGCCAGCGGTATTCGAGGCAACCGTGTGATGATACAGCAAAAAATCACCGCTACTTACGGCCTCAAACGCTGGCGGGCTACCGGCCCCGGTGCTGGTCAACACCTCCCCGTCGCTGCCCGGTCCTACCGCGCTTGGATTACCGCTGGCATCGTAGGTGATAATCTGGCCGTCCGTGCCGGGAGCCATCTTGGCAAGCGTAATTGCATCATCTGCAACGTCGGCAGTGTTAATTGTTAAAGCACCTTGTGTGCCGCTAATAAGACCAGGCATCAGGTTTGCACCAAATAGGACAGTGTAGCGTCCAACTTATTAGCGACACTGCCTTTGATTTGCAAAACATCAGAACTGTTTAGGACTACCTTGCCAGCAAGAACGTCTAGCGTGTCTTTTGATGGGATACTGAAGTCTTTAACGATGTAGCCGTCATCGCCGCTAGTGCGGTCAATGTAGACCTCAACATCCACTGCCGCCGTGTGATGGTTACACACCGTGATCCCAATCATTGTAATCGTTTCAGACCCGCCAGTGGTAAGCGCAGCAGCTAGGCTACCAGTTACATCATATGATTTGCCAGTTAATACGTCAGCCATATCAGCCTCCTAAAGCCAGTGCTAAACCAATTCCAACAGGACCAGTTGGCCCTTGTGCTCCTGTTGATCCAGTCGGACCTACTAGAGATGTACCAGATGGCCACGATCCACTAGCCTTAGGTCCGTATAATGTATTTGCAGACGTATCTATATACATATCTCCGTCTAACCCTGTCCCTGATGATGGTGCGCCAGAACCACTTACCATTTGATTTGGCCGTATTGCTGTTTCTAAAGCAGTGCCGCCGCTATTATAACGTATGTAATAATTAGCAACAGGTTCAGGCAATGCAGGTGATGCACCACCAGTATACGTTACAGAGTAACCAGTCTTACGAGCAAGCTCTGCTTCTATTTGCTTAAACATCAACCAGTTTTTATCTATCTGGGTGTTCAAGGTATCGATGTTAAACGGTCCTGATGTTGGAAAATCAGTTGACCGCTGCGGAGCCATATCAAGAGCAATAACGATTTTATCGTTTACTGTAGCTCCTGTGCCTAATGTAATAGTTCCACCATTAAATCCACCACTATATGTAGTGTTAGGTGTTACTGTATAATGAGTAGTCTTTGTAAGCTGTGTACCATTCTGATAAACTTTAAGATCGTCTTCATCAAAAAATTCAAATGAAATAGCAAACGCTGTTTGACTAGCAGTAGCAGTAAACGTTACTTCAGTTGTTGTTGTTCCTATAGGTATATGAGCCATTATTCTTCGTCTCCATCTAAGGCTTCACCTGTGCTCCGTTGTAACCTATCTACTGCCCAAGACCACCATATTAAATTATTAAAGGGCAATAATCTACGCACAGAACGCGACCAATCTGATCCAGATGTTTCTGGATCAAACAAGTTATTCATTAAATCAAAACCTAATGATGCTACAGGACCACCAATTTGTCCCGTTCTTTGCGCTAGGTTTGGATCTTTAAAGAAACTATCAACGCCTAAGAGCGGTCTTACACCATAATTATTACCGCCCATTACTTCTACCATATTATTTAAATCAAACAAAAGACCAGTAGCTCCTGAATAATCTACTGCTTGTACAAATCTATCCATAGAAGTGAAGTCTCTTTGATCGTATGAAGGCGACTTAATAAAATCTACCATGTATCCCATAGCTATCATTGATAATATACCATGAAATACCTTTGCATCTCTTTGTTGTAAGCCAGCTAACAAGGTGCGTTGCGTAGCAGAGAACGCAAATGATTTAAACTGGAACATCAAAGAACCTATACCGGTTCCCATAAAGTTAGGCTTGTCTGCTGGACCGGGAGTAATAACAGCATTGTTTACTTCAGTAACTAACGCAGTCCTAAAAGTCTTGCGAACCATAGGATCATCCCAATTACCAGCATTTGCTACAAACAACTTGTCTCCTTTTGTACCGTGCGTTTCAAATTGTTTTGCAATTAATACTGCTTCTTCAAATCCAATACCATTACGAGCAAGAAGCATAGTTTCGTCTTTAGATAAACGACCTGCTGCTCCTTCAATAACTTGCTCACCATCTTTTTGTACAAACTTGCTGTTGTTTGCCAACTTTACAGATAACCGCATCATTTCTGATTGAATGATAGCACCAGAAAAACGTTTCATTATATCAGTGTACGGAGCCAAACCATTTAGGATAAACATCTTATTAACGCCACCTTCTACCATTCTTTCAAAAGGTGTCGCTTCAAAAATATATCCATCAATATCAAAGATTGCTTCAAACCGACCATGCAAAGCAATCTCCGCAGCCTCACCTGCTTCCGTTACTTCTCTTCCACCTGCTATAAACTCTTTATTAGCTGCACCCCATCGATTAAATGCCCCTTCAAAAGCATTTCGCAACCCAACAGACATGGCTATACGGCCCATATCAGGTAATGCTGCCACCATTGCTTTACCCATTAAGGACATAACCATAAGATTTTTAGCTACTCGTATACTACGAGCACTTAATGAGCTAGGGTCAGCAGGAATACGGTATACACCCAACACTTTTTGGCTAAGATCATTCATAGCCTCTATCATTCTTTCGCCTTCACGCAATAATTCTGCTCCTTCTTTTGCGCTTCCAGCTTTTGACACTTCTACGTTTATTAAATCTTCTACTTCATCCATAAAGTTACGCATTGTAGGATCACCAAACTCATTAGCCATCTCAATAGATGCTGCCATACGTTGGTGATACCGTCTAAATGCTCTTTCTGGATCAATTTCTAAAAAGTCTACAGAAGGACCAGATCCATCACTTTTTCTCATAAATAAATGTGAAGGAAGTTTTATTTCTCTGGCTAATGTAGCAGTAGACGCGCCAAAATTTTGATTGCCTGTTGCTGCTAACCCTTCAATTTCTGACATAGCCGCAGCAATATTTCGATTAACATCGTCACCAAAGCCATAGGTTGTCATGTAATCTTTAGTAAGAACACGCAGCTCTTCAATTTGTTTAGTCTTATGCTCTGCAATAGTATCTTTATTTTTACGTCCACGTTGTGCAATACCATCTACTTTTCGTTCCATAACTAGTATTTGTTCTTCTGGAACATCTAATTTACGCATTTCTGCCCGCATAAATTCTTTGATTTGGAAAGAATCAAGTTGTTTTAAAATACGAGCAATTGTTGATTCAGCCCTTGCTAGCTCACCGCCATCTTTTGCGTAGTATTTTTCTAAAATAGCAACAAACTCTTCTCTGTTTTGTTTAATGGCTTCATGATTCCATTGGCGTGGGAAGTAACCCATAGCATCAGGGTCTACTTTTTGTGCTAAACCTTCTTCTTCTAATTTCTGTGCTCGCGCTCTTAAATTTCTTGCTTCTGCATGACTACGCGCAGCAATCCTTACATTATTGTTTATTATTTCTCGTGGGTTAGCCTGTAAATCATCTACAAAAGCATCTTTATCGGCTCTCCATGCGTTAATTTCTTCGAACTGTCTTTCAAGTGATTGCGCTTGAAGTTCTGTTTCGTTAAGACTTTTTAATTCTTTTTCATCCAAACCTATGCCACGTTCTTTTTCTTTCAATCTATCTATTTTTCTACTAGTTTCGGTGAGTTCATTAATTAAACCACTCTTAGATTGTTTATTTCTAGAAGTAACATCGCCAGCTAACTGTGTGTCTAAGAACTCTTCTTGTTTAGCTATACGTTTTTCTAAATTTGATACGTCATTTAGAATACGACTAATTCCTAACGCACCACTATTTAAACCCTCTTTTTCCATAGCTGTTGTGTATTTCATTATAGCTTCTACACCAGCTAAAACATTAGGATCATCTGATAACCTTGCTTCTGGGTTTAAATACGATTCAATAACCTCACGTTTGAACTCATTGTGATGTCTAGCTCTACTAGGTTTTAAATCTGCAAGACTTTCTACTACACGCTGCCCTGGAGTTAATTCTGCAATATTATTTTTACCTAAACTTTTTAAATAAGCATCGTATAGCTCTGAGTTTAAAGTAGTTACTAAACGGTTATGTGTTTGAGCACGGTTATAAACACCTTGAGCTTGTTTTTTTACACCAGCCGCAGCACCAGTTGTTATTAAACCGGGAGGCCCACTAATTCTATCAGCGGCCTGCCTTAACATATTGCCTAATTGACCTTCAAACTTGTTGTTTTTTAAAAGAAGATACGGCAATTCTGATAACCGCATACGTTCTACTGCGGTTCCTGTTGGCAATAACTCATCTGGATCCCATTGTTTAGATGCAGAAACAAACTGATTATATATTTCTTCGTTGTCTGCAATTGACTGCAAACGAGCCGTATATTCTGTAGTTGTTTCTGTTGGGGCTTTAGCTACAATTTTTTGCAAGTGGTCAAAGTTTGTTTCACCTTGTTCTTTACGAACATGAGGCTTTAAACCTTGAGCGGTTTCTTCACCAAACTGTGTTTTTAATGCGTTAAACGCATCTAACCCATCGTTAGAACCCATCCAAGCACCGCCGGATAGCTCTAAATTTTTCATAGGAACACTACCAACTAACCCACCAAGCGCACCGCCAAACAATGCGCCACCAGCTATACCAAAATATGGCTCTAATGTTGGATTAGTAGGATCAATTTGTGCTCTTGCTGTTTCCGATACGGCAAAAGGTGCTGCTGTAGCTATAGCTCCTTTCCTAAAACCTTGTGCAAAACCTAATCCTCTTGAAATAGGAACAGGTATAATATTAATAGGATCAAGCACATTCCCCATAAATCTTGCAAACCCGTGATTTTCTAACTGTTTCCTTCTTTGCAAGTTTTTTTGTAACATCCTAACTCTAACAGCCGTTTCTCTTGGACTTGTAGATGTAACAAATTCATTTAAATGGTCATCTAGTCCTTCTATTTGAGGATCTAAGATAGGATTATAATTATCTACTTGATCAGGGATATTGGGATCTAATTCAAATCTATACATTAAAGACTGAGCTAACTGTCCAACACCAGTATCAAGTGCAGTAGCACTCAACATACGTTCTAAAAATTGTTGTTCGCCAGTAACCTGCCCATAAGATCGACTGTGAGCTTGTCGCTCTTCTTCAATCTCATTAACTGGATCATATATACTGTAATTATCTACCATTACTGAGGCACTTGCTGAGGCACTTGGTCTGCTTGTTCTGGTACTTCTGGCATTGGCCGTACACTTGCTTGACCTTCTAAACTACGCGCTCTTGCTTCTTCAGCATTAATAAATGCTACTTGTCTTCTCATAGCCTCTTCTCTATTACCAGCCATATTTAACAATCGTAAATCAGCAGCGTCATCAGCCCTGTTAGAATACTCTGCACTTAAATCAATAGTTAATGGTCTGCCATTTTTGTTAAATAATTTTTGATGCAGAACATTACCATCCGAATCATACATACCTACATGGTATAAAGGCATATTAGATTGGCTGCGAAGCCCCGTATGAATTAAATATACAGAGCCTTTGTCTTGACCAAACTTAATTTTATGTAGGCCTAAATCACTTTCTATTATCTGCGCTTTAATTTGACTTTCTACAGTAGAATAAATCCAATTTATTCCTTCGGGATCAGCAGGGGTAGGCGTAGCAAATACTTTTTCTGGTACATCTTTGTCTAAAGAATACGTTCCTATTTCTTCAATACCCGGTTTTCTCCCCATTAATTTAGTAAAGCCCCAAGCATTTTCTCCTCCAGTTCCTAAAATTGACGTTACTGCGCCTTGCATTGCATTTTCAAATGCTTCTTCTTTATCGCTATATGCTGTTGCATAATGATGCAATGTTGCCATTGTTTTGTTATAAACTTCTTTCACAAACGATTGTGGCGCACTTGAAAAAGTAACGGGCTGTGTTTTAAAGTCCCTGCTGCTTCCATAAGATTGCGCTATAGCTACTCTACCTTTATATACAGTACCCGATGCCAATTTTTTGTGAAGTTCTGTAAACTTTTCACGGAAAGCATCGTACAATTCGATGTCTGATTTAAAAGTTTTATTCTCTCTTTGAGCCTTCATTTCTTCTGGCAACAGTATTTTATTTGCTTGTATAGGATTTTGATCACCTTGTTTTCGTGCGTCTAAAACTTTCATATAAGCATCTGTATCCAAACCAGATAACTTACTCATAGCGGTTAAATGACCTTTTGTTTCTGCATCTAACTGTGAATTAACATGAATACTTGCTTCATTCTTTGGGTTTCTAAAAAAATCAAATGTTGCTATTGCCGCACTAACCTTTTGAGGATCACTTGAATTAATCCCATTCATTATTTGAATAAACCGTGTAGGTATACCACCACGAAGCAAACCTAAAGATGCCCAAGTTCCGGGGTCGTTAGGATCAAGATTTCCAGTTGACGGCGAACCACCAGTTAAATCATACCCATAACCATTATTAAGTTGCGTTTGATATTCTTGTATATACCCCGCACCAATTCGCTCTATTCTATCGCCATTTTGTTTGCTAGGAGTAATATTAATCTGATTAGAAATTGCTGTAATCGTAGGACCATCGTCTCTTATTTGTTTTTGACGAGCCGTTAATTCAGCCTGTAAATTAGTAAAGATGTTTTGATACTCGGCTATACCAGCATCATTATTAATTAAACCTTTTTGTATGTTTTCAAGAAGAGGATTAACATTCTTGTTTAATCGGTCTGCTATTACTTTTATGTCAGCGCGTATTCTATTAACTCTGTTTCTTTTAGCCTGAGCACCATCTCGCACTTTAATATTTTGCACAACCGAATTGACGTAATTAAATCTTTCTCGATTGTTTTTTAATTTGTTCATTGCAGCATTAGGATTTTCTAATTGTGTTTTTAATTTTTCAGCTTCTGCGGGGTTCATTAAGTTTAACAAATTCATTGACGCTGTTATCGCGTCTTCAAAACGATTGTTTTGTGCAGCTGTAGTTGTTTCTTTTTCTAAACGAGCTTCTTTTCTTTCATCTTGATGACCTAAAAACCTAAGACCAGTTACTACATTTTGTGTTTGTTCAGGATCTGTAGCTAGGGCTAGTAATGCTTTTTTTTCTGGGCCGTCTGCAATAAGTGGTGCAAGTTGTTTAATTATCATTGAATTAACCCCTTGCTGTATATCTGTTGTTTCGGCTCCTTTTACTCTTAATGACGCTCCGAGCATAGCAGATACTAATATTTTTTGGCCTTTAATATCATCTTCCAGCCTATAAATTTTAATAGCATCAATCATTGTATTTCTTAAAGTCGGATCTACTATACCTGCTGCTGAAAGTATACCATCTCTATCAGCAGCATTTTGAATATCACTTCTTCTTTTATTGAGCTCTCGTTCTGATTGAACACGCGCACGATTTTGTATAACAAGTAATTTATTTATTGCCGTCATTTTTATGCTTGCCCGCATATTTTTATCGGCTAATAAATCTACTACGTCTTGATTTTGTTTAGTAAGGTTTGGGTATAATTGTTGAATTGCCAGATTAGCAATAATCTCAACACCCGCCGCGTCCTCTGTTGCTCTAATTGCAGTTAAATTAGTATTTATTGATTTGAACGAAGCTGCTGTTTGAAGCTGTTCTTTTCTCGTTAGTTTAGTTAAATAAGGGTTGTCATCCCAAAACTTACCCTTACCGGATTCAATTGCTAATATTGCTTCGGCTCGTTCTTTTTCTGTTGGTAGGTTTTGAAATCTAGTATCAGCAGATTTAGCAATAACTTCTCTTATAAAAGATGCTTTTTCTAATTTAGCTTGGTCTTCATTTATAAATAAACCATTAGCACGATCTACTATATTGCTATTTAAAATATCAATCTGTCTTATAATCTCGCTATTTTCTAGCGGATTTTCATTATCTGGCAATGCTCTAACAGCACTTAAAATACTACTTTTAGTATTTTTAATAACAGACAAACTAGCTTGATCTGCATTTTTTCTTTGTTCTCTAGCAACCCTATTTCCAATACCCGCAGCTAATTGACTTTGTTGACGCGCTGCAAAACTCGCTACTTGATTGCGAACCCTTGGGTCAACACCCTCTATCGTTCCTTTAATATAACCACCCGATGCTGCTTCAAACTTCCCAACATCCATAAAATTGTCTTCAGAAATTTTTTGCAGAGTGTTTGTTATATCTGTCTGCAAAGTAGCTGAGTATTTAGTTAAAACAGATTTTTGGTATGCTTGGTCATAAATACTAAAATTACCGCCCATATCGTCGGGTAGCATATATTGACCTGTTTGAGGGTCTTTAATTAACTTTACTTCTGCACCTGCCGCTAGACCCTCTTTTTCGCGCATTACAGCGCCTTCTTTGTATGCTACGTCTCCTATAGTCTTAGCTACGCCAACGCCATCCAGAAGGGTCTGAGAGACGGCCTGAGCACCCCTAGTAATCCCGCTTAGATTTGATAAACTTGCAGGACTAACATTTGTACGGCCAATATAACTTTTGAGTGCCATCTTAAATTTATCCTAACTTAACTTCGCAGCCTTGTATGCGCCTTCACCCATTATACCAATTGGTTTTAACCAAGCATAACGTCCCATAGTTCTAAATCCCGCATACTCAGCTTCTGATGCTTGAGCAGATTGTAATGATCTTGTTTTATTAACCTGACCCATTAATTGAATATTGCTAATATCTCGAGCTAACGTCTCTTCATTTTCCTCTTTAACAGCTAAAAACGATGGAGAGCTTAATGGATCAAAATTTACTGAAGCATTGTTAGCTGCTGCAATTCTTCCATAATCATCGCGTCTGTCCATTTCCTGTTGCAATGCTTGAAGCTCTGCTAACTCCGAATTTGTTTTATGTTGTTGTGCCTCAAGCTCTGCTCTTTTTTTACCAGCTGCTGAAGTTGATTTAGCACTTATATAAGTGGCTCCAGCTTGTGCTAGAGAAGAGGCAATTACTACTCCTAAAATAGGATCCATTACGATAACACTTCCTTCCAGATACTAAGCAGTGTAAACGGCAATGGTGCTGTTTGAGTAATAGTAACCTGCCCAGTTCTAGTCCACCCACTAAGATAAAATATATGTTGCCCATCTACAGGCGTAGGATCTGCTTCTAAATCATCATCAACTTGTCGAATTAAAAACTCTTGCCCGGATACAGAAAAATTAACACTTTCAAATACTCTTAAAACAACCTGCCCTACACGCTTCATAACGCCTGCATTAGAGCCACTAGGACCAGAAATAACAACAGGCATATCTTTAATGGTTCTTGTAAAATCTAAACCACCAATCGGCGCTGTTGCTGTTTCATCTAACGTTACTTGCCCAGAACTATTTATAGTAAACAAGCCGTGATATAAATTACCGTCAACGACAGAAGCACTATACCCACTCCCACCTGATACTAAATGAGCCAAACCACCCCATGTTGTACCAGAAACGCTACTAAGAGTAGCCGAACAATCTACTGTTTTATCAAAGTCAAACTCTTCTAAATAATAAACAACAGTGCTACTAGGGATCGTTCTTTTAACTGATGTATATACAATACCATTAAGCTCTGTAACGCTTTCAAAATTACCAGTTGTTGTCCACGGATACCAAGCAGCTATTTTTTCAGACCGAACTGAATGATAAATAGCACAAGTACCATCAGCATTTATAATTAACGCCCACTGTTCTGGTCCTGTTGTATTACCGTAAAATACAGTCATTTGCTGTACATCATTAATCATGTCGTTTGACACAAGACTAATTGGTTCACCTACATAGGAATCTTGAAGATCATTCCACAATAACTCGCGTACAACTTTACCAGTGTCTTGAACAAATATTGTAGCACCGTCAAACCTAACTGGTGTTACATTACTAGTTCCATATGGAACACTAAATCTTGGATCATACGCAGCGGGTGTAATGGGTTGAGAATCGCTTTCTCTTAAATACAAAACTGCGGAATCTGTAAATATCTGCAAATGTCTACCAGAGTGTAGGTGCATAATATTGTTAACTTCGTCTTGGCCTAAGCCACCCTGCACACTTTCGTCGTCTAAACCTGTGCCTACATCAAAATTAAAAAATGCATTAGATTTAGACCCCCACATAAAGTTAGGTAAGTCTCTTGACCCCCCAAACCATAACCGTCTTGGGTGAAACGTTGTTGATCTAGCGTAGCCATTAGCCGCAGAAAATACATTTTCATCCCATTCTGCATCTGCTGTAGATGCTGGTAATGTTTCTCTAACTGTTGCATCTACAACAGTAGCACTTGTGTATCCTGTTACATCTAGCTCTTTGCCTTTATATCTTACAATCGAACCAACATGAGCCGAGGTCCAATAATCTGCGCTAGTTGTAAGTGTTATGCTCCCTGTTGTGCCGGATGGGTTTAACGTAATTGCATCATCAGCAAACTTGTAAAATGGGTGATATCTAGGGTATCCGCTACTGTGTGCTTCAAAAACAAAATCAGAAATAGTAAATGTTGAAGCACCAGTTCTAAGGAGCTTCTTCATCATAAAATCTTCGTGTACAATAATAGTAGTGTCGCCAGATGTGGTCATTCTCATTTCCCACATCGTTGTAGCGGTCCACGGTTGAGACGTTAATGTCTGCAACAACGACCCGGCTGCGTTAAATATTTTTAATTCTGTATTAGAAAACGCAAAAATATACAGTTGAGTAGAGTTAAATCTAAAACGTTCTAATCTAGTGTGACCTGTTTCTGTTGCTAAATATTTAGTACCGGGACGACGACGAACACCACCCTGCACTAACGGTGATGAGTTTGTTAAAGTAGTAGCAGAGTTTGAAAAAATACCAACGTCTTCACGCCCTAACATTCTTGGGTCCATCTGACCCGCTGAGAAATTTGTTTGATAAGTACGCGCTTGTAGAGGCACGATTACCTCCGTGTAGTAATAAAGCGTGTGGTCTGAATATCGTGAGTAGTATCGCTTTGACTATCAATTGACCGAGCTTTACGCAACTGAAAGTCTGCTTGCGTTTCATATTCTCTTGCCATGTCAGGCTTTGCTGCTACTGCCATAGCAAAATGTGAAGCTAGTTTTAAAACAACACCTATACGAAAGTATGGAGGCCAATCTTGCTCCACTGCACGAAATATATAATTTAATGTAAGTGTGTTATCAGATGTTATATCAGCAAATATTTTATCGCCATATATCTCATATGTAATATCTGAACCGTTTAAAGTTACACGACGAACAGCTAAAACATCAGTTGGTATTTGCCATGCGTCTGTAAATAGTGCTTCTGGAGAAGCCTCTAAGTGTGACAAGTCTACTTGTTTTGTTGCAAATCTCCACGGATGTTCGGTTAGTATACCCTCTACCACCTCATCGTAGATATTTCCCGCAACAATCGCACCCGTTGTACTGCCATCAAAAGCAGCAATAGGGCTGTCACCAATCATGACTAGCCCTAACGAAGCAACAGCAACATCAGTTGTAGCAACAGCCATTTAACCTCCTAGGAGGGTGAAATGGGGGGCAGACAAAGGGAAGAAAAAAAACCTGCCCCCCACTCCGTGCTCCGGCGTGGAACCTCTTAGTCGCCGTCTGTTACGACAACATCCGTTCCGTCAGATACGTCAACGACAGTACCGTTGTTTGAGACAACCCACATCAACGAACCTGCATCACAAGCAGTCGGCAAAGCAATTGTGCCAGAAACCTCTTGCTGAATGATAAGATCGCCAATATTAAGCATATCTACGGCATCGCCCGTAAAATAAGCTGCTGTGTTAACAGTAGCTTTGTTATCTGTTGAACGATAAAACCAAATATTGGCACCGCCCCCAGAAGCCATACGGGTGAGTCCAGATGAACTATAAGCCATGTGCTTACTCCTCTAAAAAATGATTGAACAAACTCTACAACTTAAGCAGAGTTATAAATCCGCTCAATGCAAGCAGTGTCGTCAATAAGACCGGCACCGTGAGACATCTTTGCCATGACTTGGTTACTGTCATACTCAGCAAGATAATCAATCCGCTGTGAATAATCAGCACCAATAGCATGACCGCAGGATGAACGATGGTAGAAGAAGTTCTTCGCATCGCTAGAACCGTCTACCGGTAGGTTCTCATGCGGGAACCACTTAAAGCCCAACCACTGCTTAGCTGTTACACCTTCAAACCAGAGGTTTTCAGACTGTACATAGTCAGCATTGGAGAACTCGTCCATGTCCAAAAGATCGCCCCATGCTTCCCAGCAAACAACAGCATAAAGCTCACCGTCAAATGGGATGCTGGAATTACCGAAGTCTTCCATCATTCCAATTGGTGTAGCCGCAGCAGAGAAAGTTTCTGCCGTGCCGACGTTTTTAGAGTTAGCGGATGCGTCCATTGCAGTCAGGATGATATCATCCGTGTCCTTGCCCATTGCAGCAGCAATGTTTTTAGCTTGGACACCGCGCTCGTCATGTTGGATCTTCAGTTCATCAAGATCATCAATAAGAACAGAAGCATAACGATCCTGTAGAGTTACCTCGACAGGTGCGTGGCTTGGGTGAGAACGAGGAACCTTACCCTCGCGTGATTTAGTTCCAACATCGACGTTGCCGATTACTTGGAATGTAGTGCTTTCACCAGTTACACCGGCTTTGGTGCGAATGGTGTTGCGTAGCTTTGAACCCATTTGCTGGTATTCAATGTGTGCTTCGCTTTCAAACTGCTTAACAAAGCTGTCATCAATATCAGGAAAAGCCATAACGACCTCCAAAAGTTAAAACAAAAGTTAAAACACGGGTATCGTCAGATGGCAAAAACGGGTATCCATTTAGGGCCGCATTGCATACTCTTCGGGCCGAATTTAAAAAAAATGACCGAATTTTTACGTCCGGTCAACGCACAAAATAAAAGTGCAAGTTACAGGGAGGTAAACTCTACGTCTTCATAGAAGCAAACCCATCTTGAACACGCTTTACAAACGTAGGATCACGCCGCTGCGGGTCACGATAACGTGGATCTTTCATCATTTGTTCAAGCTCTTGCCTTGATAAAGGACCATGAGCTTCGTGTTCGTTGCCTTCCATACTTACTGTACCTGTCTTATCAATAAGCTCTTCCATAGCCATAATAAACTCACCACTTATAGCCTGTGCTACTACCGCACCGTAAGCTGAATCGGTTAGATTATGCTTTGCCCACATATCTACCCGTTCTATTCTTGCTTGTGCGTTGTCTCCTAGCTTTGCTACTTCAGCTTTTTTATCTGGTATTAATGCAACTTCATTCTGAACGTACAAAGACAGTATTTCATTATACTGATCTTGGTTTAAGCCCATGCGATGAGCTACCTCATTAAATTGTTTATACTGAGGGTTATTAACATCCAGATTAAATTCTACACCTTCTGGAACAACATCGGATGATGGCGTAAATTTATAACTATCTGCTGTTTCAGGCACACCTTCTGTTGATTTAGACTGAAGTTCTTGAGATATTTCTTCTCGTAACACCTCGTCGCGTTTGCCTAGCTTAGAAGCAAGTTCGTTGTAGGCATTGCCTAAATCTTCTACTCGCGCACGCCCTGTTTCTTCATCCCAATATTTTGCAGGGATGTAATCTGGTCGCGCAGATGACGTGCTTCCAGTATCGTTTCCGCTAGTCGTAGCTTCAGATACTGTATCATTTGAAGTTGCGACTGCACTGTCTTCGCTAGCTGATCCACTTCCGTCATCGGGTTTCCTTAAAATCTCAGGTGTTCGCATCGCCGGGTTCCTTTCCTAAACTAATACGCCTCTCTATTTCAGCAACAATAAAACGTTGCCCTTCCATGTGCATTAAATGGTCTGGGGTAATACCGGGACCACCTACTGCATAAATAGAAATTTGTTTTAAGTGATTTAACACAGCTTTTCCAGCCCCTCCTTTAAAAGCAGAGGCATACATCTTATTTAATTTTTGTTCTTGTTGACTTGTTTCACGCCGGGGTTTCATCATGGTAAGAAGTTTCTTAGTTGTTCAATAACCTCACCGCCTCCTGCTTGTCCCATTTGTTGTTGGGCTGCTTGGGCAGCTAATTGATTTTGTTCGCTCTCATCTCTTAATAGAGATTGATCAACCTCGTACCATTGAGAAAGTTTCTGAGTATATTTGCTAGGATTAATAATTGTTTGAACCAACTCTGGGCCAAACAATTGCCCTACTACGGTAGCAAAGTTAATATGCTGAGAGATATCTTCATTTCTTTGAGCGCGAAGCATCGGAGATACAGAACGTATTTGCACTTCACGCCCGTCTACTTCTGGTAGTTCGATGCGTCCTTGTTTTTTTAACAGGTAAATAACACGGCGAATAACCGGGAATACAAACTCTGCTTGCAGCCGCCCATACACACTACCTAATTGACGCGATAGTTCTGCCATACGTTCTGCTACTTCTGTCGCAGATATAGGCGTACCCTGCCTTCTCCCCAATGTTTCGTTATACAATGCTTTATTTATGTTCTGCCTCATATCAGACAAAACTAATTGGCTAACATCAAAATTACCGGGGAACTGCAACGGTTCCAACCCTCGTGAACCGGGGCTTCTTGGTATGACAGTGCCGGGTATCATGCGAATATTTGCAGGATTTAACACACCATCATCATCTCCTTGCCATACACCAGACAAGGCAAGCTCAGCGTTTTCTAAAATAAGCTGAACTGTTAGGTTAGCTGTCTTAATTGCAGCAAGACTATTGTACACAGGACCACGCCCGTACACTTCAGATGCTACTTTAGACCAACGAAAATTAACCCACGGTGATCCACCTAAACCATCATATTCTTCTTCATATAATTTTTCTTTGTCTTTAGATAGATATACACAATGATAATATTTGTGAATTAAAGGCTGGCTCCAATCCCTATAAGTATACTCAGATACCTCTATTTCTTCTTCCGGTTTTGTGCTCATAGTCCGAGCATATTTAGTGGGCAGTTTAGCTTGCGGCCAAATGACTTTTATCTGATCAACGCGCACTTTCCGCTTTCTAAACTGCCCCCCAACACCGTCATACGGCGCGGGTTCCAGAGCAATTTGGTATAATGGTACTGTATTAAACTTAATTGGATGTACTGCATCCCCTTCTTCAATAGTCATATTTCCCGTACCTACTGATAGGTCGAGGAAGGCTTCATGTGCTTCTTGAGAAAAATTTGAGTTATGAATTATCTCAAATAGATAGGTAGTAACTTCATCTAAACTACCCTGTACTTCTTTAAGTTGATCTTCATCTAGCTCTCCCGCAGCAGCAGGGGCGGGTTCTAAACGTATCCATCTAGCATTATCAGGGACAATGCCTTGTATCATTCTTGATGAAAATTCTTGTACACCTATTACAGCGGTATCATCAAAAATTAATTCGTCTCCGCGATCACCACGAGTTTGTCGAGAAAAACCGTTATGACCCGGCATTGTATAGTCATAACAATCACCCCATGTACCTTCCCACGGAGTTCTTAACTGCACTGATCGTGATTCACATCGAATAATATCTTCAATAGATTTAGCCGCCATTAATATATTCCTCTATCTAACAGAGATCGGCTTCGATCTAACATATTATTATTTTGAAGAACGTTATCTACAAGAGATGGCGGTCCTGATGGCGGCGCACTCGGCGCTCTGCCCATAGTAGAAGTCGTAGGAGACAAAGAAATAGGCTCACCCGGCGTACCTCTAAAACTATCTATTATACTACCGCCTGTTGTAATATTTCCCTGTTTATCTAAACTAACACTTATTGCCGATTTATTACCTAAAAGACTATCTACTCCTGCTGCTACTCGACCCAATGCAAAATTACCAAGGGGTCCAAGAACTTTAGATACCCCGCCTGTTGCCAGCATTGTAGCACCTGATATTAATGATACGGGGCCAAGAGAAAAAGTAGGGTTTTCATTAAACTCTTTAATTGCGTTAGTAAAATCATCTGGAGGCGCGTAAAGACCGTCACGCACATTTTGAGTTTCCCCTCTTGAGTTTACAAAAGTAGAATCACCCCGCTCAAGAGCGGCTGTAGATTCTCTCAGGTCAGCGTATTCTTGGTCCGTGCCTGTTGAACCCACAAGATTTCCTAAAGTGCCGAGAGCTTCCTGTGCCGTAGAGTAACCGCCTTCTCTTGCGGCGTCTGGAGTGTAAGCTGGTGGCCCTTGAGGTTCATCATATGTTACGCCATCGTAACCATCACCTTCTGAACCAGTGCTCATTAGTTAGATCCTAACGATTTACGAAACCCGCGATATTGATTAGACAACAAAGAACGCTGGCCTCGCATACCAGAGGCTATTGCTTTCTTACGTTCTTCGTTTTTTTCTTCAGCAGCTTTCTTGCGCTTTTCTTCTTCTTTTTTTAACCGCTCTACTTCGGGGTCTACCTCTGGCACAGGGGAAGACCTGTCATCGCCACCGCCACTATCAAAAGTCATGTTTCTTCTCCATACTCGAATATCACTGTTCCACCACGTTTTTTCAACGCACAAAATAATTGGTAAGGAGTTAATGCCGCGCACTTACGCAAACCTAACAAATGTTTTACCCAAGATACACAATAAAACGGCATACGAAACTTCCATTGTTGATTTATATGTATCTGTGTTTCATAAGATATTAACGCACCATCTTGCTTTAGCCACGCAAACAAGCGGTCCATTTTTTCTCCCGGCCACACTTCTACAAAAATTACACGGCCACCCCATTCTACAAAAACCCATTTCTCAATATCAACATCATAACGAAAAGCAAGGACATGAGAATAGTTAGGATGTATAAACCACCGCCACGGGCGCGGTAAGTACTTTACTGGTCTAAATCCTATATACCAAATCGGTCCCGGCTTAGTCTCGTTCTTTTTTGTCTTTGCCAAAATCCACCTTCCGCTTTAATATTAAAACTTTTTAGATGCTGTCCCCCGTGCAGTAGTTTCTTGCCTTCGCCGCCACCTACCATCATGTATTGCAGCGCGTCATGCGGGTGAGAAAACTTATTTTTAAACGGCTTCTCTTCATATCGCGCCTCTCCAGAGGTCTGCAAGCGCCTGTACTGGTAGCCTGATCTAAATCCTTGCCGCAATGTTTTACAACTAGGGTCTAACAAAAGCCCCGGAAGCCCGTCAACCATGCGATTGAGCACACTTTCTACAGCTTCTATTCGTACAACTGGGTCGTTTGTATGCGTTGGCCGAGCAATAATACCTTCGGTTTTTAATATACGGAACGGCGTGTTCTCATCTGTTTGCGCTCGTTGGTCGCCAGCAGGATCGCCGTAGAACTCGAACATATCTAAGGCGCGACCCGGAAAATGACGGGATATTTCTGCCCGTATAGCCTCTGCAAACCTTACTGTACCCATATCATAAGTGACTAACTCCCGATGTATAAGCCATCTACCATTCGGCATATGCTGACCAAATATTGCTGCGGGAGTTAAACCAAAGTCCATGCCTACATAAATAGGCAGGTTCTCAATTACCATTAACGGATCTTTAGAAACGTGAACTTCGTCGTTATATGTTGGGTATACGGTCCTACCATCTTCAATAGTACCCAGCCGGTTCATTACATACACATCAATCCAGCTTTTTGTTTTACCTAGAATAACCTTTTCGTAGTAGTCAGCAGGTAAGTTGTGTACGTTTTCGGCTTTGTCGCTTATTTTGTAGCTAACAACCTCCTTGCCGCTACTATCCATTACCTCTTTCATACCCGCTGGTTGTGTATAGAATATCCAATCTTTTGGTTTTTGCAGCATTAGGGCTTCTTCGCGGGGGATATAATCAGGGACAGGGCTTTCCCCTGCCATGATCGGCCACCAATGATCATCGCTTGGCGCGTTTGTATCTGCAATAACGCCGTACCAACTTGGTCCCCCGTCCTTCATTGACGGATATCTGCCGCAACGCATGGTCGCACCGTCTACAATAGTCTTACTTATCTCTCGTGCTTCGTTAATCCACACGCCTGTTAGGTCTAAAGACAGCAGTTTGTCTACATCGTCGGGCCTGTCGAGGGCTAGAAACATAACTTCCATCTCAACATCGCCTATTTTTACACGGTGGGTATAAGGCACAGACCAGTTAAACTTCCCGAACACGCGCTCAGGAAACCACTCTAGCCAAGTTTTAATAGTTGTTGTTTGTAACTGAGGATTAGTGTTACGGATTATTGCGAATCGAGATCGACGTATCCCATCCGGTCCAGCAGCTTGTTGGTTGCCCCTACGAAATATCTCAACACAGCACGCACTCGAAGTACCACTGCCAACAGGACCCCTAATACCACGGAAGAAACTTTCGTCGAGAAGAAATTTTTTAAGTATTTCGCCGCCCGGCTTATAATTGAAGTCATAACTCATTTCCTATATCGTCTAGTCTTCTTCGCTATGGCCTTTGGTTGCCTAACGAATTGCTTCCCCTTCTTTGTTCCAGACCGTTTTGCTCGTGTTGTCGCCGCATACTCCCGTGAACTTAACGCCTTAATCGCCTTTTCTGGCAGATATCGCTCCCCAGTCTTGCTCGAGGGCTTACCAGACTTAGTGCGCCACTTTTGCTTTGTCCACTTTTTTAATGATTTCTGAGACTTCTTTAGGGCCATTAACGATACCCACCCCCAGCCTTCTTATACTGAGATGCAAGCATCTGCGCCTTACGAGCACTCCATTGTCCCGGCTTGCCGCCTTTGCCTCCAGACTTAATGCGGTTAAATAGCCGCTTCCTCATTGTAGGTTTTGTGTAGTTACCGGCCTCATTAACACGGCTTTTAGACTTCTTTGCACGAGCCTTACGTTTAGCTGCCATCTAACACCTCCAACGTTTACGCGCCTGACGCAGCCGACTGTTTGGATTCTT
>JACLAA010006534.1_pt1 | contig 20769 bp, 6 predicted proteins | sample 8027891 | NCBI WGS metagenome assembly JACLAA01 (sample SAMN15724900, study PRJNA655200) | protist metagenome | isolation source: fluorescence activated cell sorting (FACS) single amplified genomes of... | place: Spain: Blaines Bay Microbial Observatory, Mediterranean Sea | collected 2016-01-19 | reverse complement strand
GTTGCGAGCGCTCAAGAAGCAAATGGGGAAGTCTTGACAAAGAAACGACGACGTTTTAAGAAGGAAAACCTCACATCACACCAAAGTAATCCGCGCATAAATACGAACACACACATCATCACATCATCATCATCATGTCTTCTTCAGTGGTAGACTTTCACTCCTTGTCGCGCGAGGAAGTTTGCCGTCTTTTTTCTCAGTGTTGCTCCTCGACCGAGTTCGCGTCTCGACTCGCCGACTGCTGTTGTGCGTCGTCGGATTCGTCGTCGTCGAATTCTCACGTCAAAGCGAAACAGATGATGCAAAAATCTATGCCGGCGTTGGTGCACGCGGCGCGAGAAATATGGTACGACTTGAACCCTTCGAGAGATTGGGAAGAAGCGTTTCGAGGGCATCCGAGAATCGGGGACGATCCGGTGAAGTTGAAGGAGAAGTTTCCATCCTCGAGTGGGGATTGGGCCATGGGAGAACAATCGAACGCGATGGCGACGGCGACGGAAGAGACGTTGCGTGAGTTGGGGGAGATGAATGTGAAATACGAACAAAAATTTGGACGGATTTTTATCATATGCGCGACGGGAGTGTCGGCGGAGTTTGTGTTGGCGAACGTGAAGGACAGGATGGAGAACAGTCCGTGGGCGGAGATGATGGTCGCGGCGAGAGAGCAGATGAAGATTACGGAGCTGAGGTTGAAGAAGCTAAACTTGAGCTTCGGCGACGGGAACGGAAAAGCGTCGTCTTCGATGAAGAAGAGGGTGAAGGTATTGAACGAGCAAACGATAATTAGCAGTAGCGCTGCGAATAGCGAGAAGAAAAAATCGCCAATCACGACGCACGTGTTGGATACGGCGTTGGGGAAACCGGCGGAAGGTATTAAAGTTACTCTGAATAACCGGAGTTCGGCGGCGCCTTGGATTTCGAAGGAAGGGTACACCGACGCCGACGGGAGGGTGACAGATTTAATGGGAGGGGATGATACGTTGTTTGCTGGAGATTACGAGCTTGTTTTTCACGTGCAAGAGTACGTGCGAATGACGACTGGGCAGAAGAGTTTCTATCCGGAGTGTCCTATACGATTTACGGTGTTTTCGGGAAGAACGAAAGAGCATTATCACGTTCCTTTACTTTTGAATCCGTTTGGGTACGGAACCTACCGCGGCTCTTAAGATCTACCTGAATGAATGCTGTTGTAAAATATGATGATTTGCTCCTATTTACGATACTCTAATACCTCTCGCATCCTTTTCTAAGAGTTCTTTCAGGCGAACGGCGACTTTATTTCGACCGTTTTCACCTTCGTCTCGACCAATAACAACGTCGTCCCACTTCTCGATCGGTACGCATTGAACGACGCTACCTATCATCATGCACTCTTTCGCGCGTCTCTCTAAAACTAATTCTCGGAAGCTACAATCTCTTCGTTCGCATTCGCCGACGCCGACGTCCGCCAACAACCCTTTCTCGATGAATTCAAAACATCTTCTCATCGTTACGCCGTCGAGAACGTCGTCAACTTTCGGCGCTATAAAGATTCCCCGGTCATCGACAAACGCCACGTTCGCGCTCGGTCCTTCTAAAACTTTCCCATCGTTTGCTACCCATATTCCAACATCGCAGCCGTGCATCTCTGCGTCCGTGGTTATCATACAATTTTGTAAATAATTCGTCGATTTAATAGTCGAAAATGGTTTATTCTTCACCGCAATCGGTGTCGTTCGAGCGCGCAACGCTTTCGTCGTTTCTGCTTTCGTCCGCTCGATAACCACGCAATAAAAATTGCTCCCTTCAGCGCACTCCTTCGCGGATAGGGAAAATCCCCCGACGCCGGCTGTTAAATAAAACCGAGCTTGCATCATTGAAGAAAAACAATCAGAGGAGGAAGGACTCCTCCCGCGTTGTCTTCTCTCTTTCTCCTCAAACGCCGCCGACACGGTCTCTTTCACTACTCGCGCCAGCGAATCCAAACTCTCCAATCCTTTCGGGAAGGTTAGAAACGCCATCTCCGCGCTCGTTTGCAATCGGTCCAAATGGTAATCCAAGTCTTGAAACGTTCTCGTCTCCGCGTCGATAGAAACCGTGTCGAACACCGCGTGCCCGCGATGAAACCCGTGGTCGTCCACTTTCATCACAAACGACTCGGAATCTGTCGTGATGGCCCGAACGTGCGACGAGTACATGGCGAGTAAACAATTTTCATCATCATCCGGAGTGCTTTTCTCCCGGTGTAACTGTAAGAAACGCTCGCCGGAAAGGACAGGGATTTCGTCAAAGACTTCTTCTTCATCTTCTTCGACTTTTGCTCGTCGTCTGAATCGTAATCGCTTTATTATTATTCGTTCGCTTCTTTTGCTCCTCGAGTTTGTGAAAACGGTTGTTGTTGTTCTCGTCCTCGTCATCATCATCTTCTCCGCAACAAACATCTCTTCCGAAGCAGAGAAAGAAAAGAATTCCCCTAGTAGACGGAGTAGACCCCTTTAATTACGCAGAAGTCTCTGATATAACTACTACTACTACTACTGTACACTACTATTGCTCTCCACGACAACTTCTGAAGAAGCAGAGAAAATAAGGATTTCCCCTAATAGACCCCTAAAAAATATCTCAAATTGGACTGTTTTTTCTCTGCATGCAGAATTAATTAAGCAAAGAACACGCCACACTTTGCTCGAAGAAGAAGTCTCTGATACTACCGATACTACTGCTACTATTATTATTGCTTAAACACCACTCGAAGAAGCATTTATCAAAGATGTTCGAAACGCAAGTGGCGGATTTGCTGCAGCGCGCCGCCGGGGAGTACATACGAGGCATAGATAAAACGGCTTTGAAAATCAGCGTACTTTCCGGCGACGTGATTTTACGTCGGTTACAACTGAAACCGGAAGCGTTCGAGCGGTTGAACTTACCGCTTGATCTCACAAGAGGCGTCGTCGGGAGTTTGAGGGTAAAAATCCCGTGGGCAAAGTTAGGAAAGGAACCCGTGGTGGTGACGATATCGGAGGTGTTCGCGTCGGCGAGACGGTTGAGCGCGGAGGAAGTCGCGAAGCGGGCGAAGGAGAGGAGAGAAGAGCATAAAAAGAAAGACGACGCGGCGGCGGTTGAGAAAGAAGGAGAAGAAGAAGATGAAGATGGGAAGAAGAGGAACGATGAGAAAGTTGAGAGATTAGATAACGCTGAGAGATTATGGCTCGTGAAACGTTTGTTCGATCCAACGCACCGCGAGGAGGAGGGAGGCGGCGGCGAATTTAGGGGAGGGGAGCACGGCGGAGGAGACGACGGAGGATTCGTGCAAAAGTATGCGAAAATTATACTCGCAAACTTACAAATTTCGATAGAGAATATACACATTCGATACGAAGATGAAGTGACAACTCCAAACCACGCGTTCGCCGCCGGGTTGACGATTCGTAACGTCAGCGCGCACACGGTTGATAAAAATGGGAATCCGGATTTCGTAAAATCGGCGTCGTTTGCAGAATTTCGGAAAAAGTTAACGTTGGATGGATTCTCGATTTACTTTGATAGCGAAGAGGAAGAGAAGAACACTAACAATACGACTACTAGCAATGATAATAATAGGAAGCAGCGCGTGCCAAATGTGTTTTTTGCGGAAAATCCAGATCCGAATGCAAAGGATATGCAGCAATGGTTAAATGTGTTCATGCCGGCTTTCCGAGACGACGAAGACGACGAAAAGGAGAAGGACGTTCTTAGATATAATCGAATTTTGCAACCGATTTCTGGCTCGTTCATCTATACGAAACGCGCAGACGAGAGATTTGACGATGGCGAAACACCTCGTCAACTCATGGAGTGTTACGTTGATACTGCTGGCGTACGTCTTAAACGTGCACAATATCACAATATAGCTCGAGTTTTGGAAGCGTTCAAAGTCCATCAGTTGAGAAGTGAAACGGAGCATTTGCGGCCGAATCTCTTTGAAGGGGAGTCACCACGGACACATCCTCAACTGTGGTGGAAGTATGCTATTTTAGCCGCGCAAATGAAAATTCGAAAGCGGCGGCAGCGCGCTTTCGCTAGCGCCCTGAAATGGGTAGATATCGTCGACTTGTCTCGAAAGAGAAGACGGTTTTTGACGATTTATAATCAACCGGGCGGCGCAGACAATGACGATCTTCTCGATGAAGTATACGAAATAGACTCAAAAATATCTTATCACGCAGCGATGACCTTCCGATGCATCGCACATCTCGAGAGAGAGCGCATGAACGATACCAATTCAAATTCTATCGCTCTCGCAGCCGTCCATGACGCGAAGAGATACTACGCGAAGGAAGTTCTTCCTCATAAAAAGAAGGGAAAGATTTCAGCGTGGTTTGGTAGTTACTTTAGTAGTGGTAGTGGTACTAGTGGTAATAGCAGTAGAAGTAGCGCTCTCAAGGACGATGACGAAAAGGAGGAGAGAAACGAACAAGTGGGCTCATTGTTTAGCGACGATGATTTCACAAAACTCGAAGAAGTGTTTGACGTGAAGACGATCGAGTCTCAACAAAAATCTGCTGAAAGTTCCTGGAAAGGAAAAGATCTATCAGTTTCTCTTAACGTATCGAAAATGTTCATCGCGATAACGGAAAATGACAATCGCGATATTGTCAGTTCAGTCGCGCTAGATCTCAGAGCTTCTAGGGGTGTTTACAAGAATGGAAATGCGACGAGTTTTCTTAATATTTTAGGTTGGGTGGTTGATGCAAATGGAACAAAAATATTACAATCCGGCATTGACAGGAAAGCCGAAGGCACTATTACATCCTCCACAGTTTCTTCAAATGGAGCACTTTCCGTGTCTTACGAAGAGTATCCACCATTCGATGTGGAATTTTACGATTCGAAAGCTGTCGTGATCGCCGCGCCGACATTCTTAGTCGTTGAAAAGCGCTTCATCGACTCAATCACTGGATTCTTTGAAAAACCAGCGTCTGACGAACTTACCTCAGAAGTCCTCGGAGATTTTGCGGAAGAAATTGCGAATGCAACTAGTAATGTCGCCAAGCGTACTGCTTCTGGTTTGTCTAGTGTATTGAATCGAATGAAGTTTGAAATTTCTATCGATGCTCCTAAAATTGCGCTTGTACCATTGTCGGCTGAGGGGAATACGACGATTAGTTGTGATAAAAAAATTGTCTTGGATTTAGGTAAATTTATAGTTTCCAACGATCCAGAATGCGATCAAGGTAGCGCAAACAGTGGGGTTCGCGGTGATCCAAAGTATAACGCGTTCACGGTGAAGGCAGAGAATCTCGCGGCTTACATCGCCTCTGGTACATTCGACGTCCAAGAGAGACATGAAATTTTACTGCAGGGCGCAAAAGAGAATCGTTCGCGAAATGATTTCGAAGCTTATTTCATCCTCAAACCCCTAAAAATCAGTCTCGATTTACAGATTGCCGGGAGTGGATTCGAAGTATTCGATGAATTGAAAAGTAATACAGCGTCGTCTGATGAACAAAATCCGGGAATGATTGCGAAAGCAGACATCCCAGATCTAGCGTTCACACTCTCACCATGTCGGCTAGCGATGATATATAACATAGTGAACTCTTTTAAAAAGAGTCAACAATATGATGAACAGGATAGAACGCATGATACAGAACGTGTTGCAATTAACTCTCGCACAGATGATGGTACTTCGACAGAGGTAGCGACAAGTTCGAAAAGAAGCGAAGGAAGCAAAATAAGTAGAATAATTTCGTCGCGTGTATCTGTTGATGTTTCGCGAGCCTCGGTTGCTTTATGGGGACAAAAGATGGGGTGCAAAGACAACAATACCGTTGTGGATGGCGTATTGTTTGGTGGAGTCGAAAGGTTATCCGAATTTGAGTGCGCAAGATCGGAGCATGCGATTGTTGAAATTGTAGCCACGAGTGCAAAAACAATAAAAACATCGACAAATATGGACGAAAGTTACGTCATCGAAGCGGGCAAATTAGAAATTTACGACGTGCTTTCGGGAGGATATTTCATTCAGCTCTCAAATTTACCGGGAAATGGCGAAAGCAAGGGTGTTAAAATGCGATACGATAGCTGGACAAGTACAGATTCACCGACCTTTACGAATTGCTACGGCCAGCTCGAAGTTACTTCAGATATTTGTTTTCTGGGCGTTCGCCGACCAACGATAGCATCCGTTTCTCGATTTTACGATGAGCTATCGCTTGTAATGTCCTCTAATAAGACTTCCCCGTCAGAATCTGAAGTAGAAAATACCAATACGAGCGATTGCGATAACGATGATGATGATGAAAAGGAAGAGGAGGATGTTCCCATAAAATTTCGTCTGGCAGTTAGATTCAAAGAATTATCATTGAGAACATTTGTTGAACCCGAAGATATCGCAAAAAACGGCAATAATCCAGCAGTAGCTTCGATTGGAATCCATGACGCAGATATCGCAATATTAACACAAACAGGGTTGAATCCTATGAAAGTTTTTGGTACCCTTGGTAGCTTGAGCGTAATGAATGAAACGTTACCCGAGTCGCATCCGCACAGATACTTTGTCTCGGTTAAAAAAGAAGAAAATCTAGAGCTTGATCGTGCTGGACAAGAGAAGTCATACTTCGAATATCGCACCTTCAATCGTTCGCACAGGAATTTTCCAGGTCACGAGCAACATCTGCTTCTGAACTTGAAGAAGTCAAAAGTTACTTTTCTGATGCATTTCTTTTCGCAGCTATTAAGTAGCGTTGGTGGATTACTTGCCGATGCAATTCCAATCGATAAGCTTCCTGAAAATGAGAGAAGCGCAGAGATCGTGCGGCGAGGGGTGACGCGACCTTCTACGTTTAAGTACGATGTAGCGCTATCCCAAGCCAAGATTGTTGTTCCAAAATCTACTTCATCTCAGGAAGCACTAAGTCTTGATGCAAAACATGTTTCTGTATGCAACAGTTTGCAATGGAAATACGGCGATAGTCATCTAACTCGAGGTGCTGTATTGATGGATACAATGTCAATTCAGTTAAAAGACTTTGAGTTGTTTATGGTGAACGGGAAAGGTGAGCGCGGCTCCTACCCGGCGTTATTTTGCGCAAAAGGCGAAAGCAATGATCCTGCTCAAGTTTTCAGTCTCGATTTGATATCTCCATCTTGGGATCCCACGGAAAAAATGTGCGCAAAAGAAATGCGTCTCTGCGCGGATGGCGCGATAACCGTAGAACTTGATGACGTCGAATACAATATATTACTTGCCGTTTTGACTGGAAATTTCTCCGAGACGGGTTTCGTCCAGGAACCACTTTTTGAGTACGCGGAAATTGAAGTTCCGAAAGAGAACGGTACAGCAGAAGGCGAAATTGATACTGCGCCTTCTCTCAGTAGCGTGATTACGGTGAATCTACCGGAGGTGTGCTTCTCCATGTTCAATTCACCACGCCTCAACGCGAGAGCATCGCCGTTGGCGAGGCTAATACTCAGTCGCCTCTGGGTTTCCTACGAAACGTCACGAAATGACGCAGACGCGTACAGTGTTCACTTGACTTTGCCTGTTCTGAGTGTCCGAGATGTACGGGACGGAACCGAACCAGCTGTCGCAGAAGTAATCGACCACGCTGATAGGTCGTTGACGCTTTTAACGCTGGATTTACTATCCAGAGCCGATAAATTTGATCTTGGAGTAAATCTACAGTCTTGCCGTCTAAAAGTTGATCCTCAATTTCTGAGAGAGGTTTTGTACTTTTTTAATCTTAGAGATGACGAGTTGAGACGACAAATACTCGAGCGGCGTTTGAAGAACGATATCAGTCTCTCGAACAAGGATTTAATATCCCTGGCTCCAAGAAAAGAAGGTGATGTTGACGATGCTGAGATTATAACCCTCTCTCCAGCAAAACGAATTTTGTGTGACGGATTACACACACCTCTGTGGTGTACCTTGGATGGGAACGGGAGAAAAATAGTTTTACCGCATTCTGTGACGAAGCATTCGTCATCACTAATTTGTGTAGGTAACTTTCGAACGCTTACGATTAGGAATGCTGTTATTGAAGGCGACGTGGAAAGATTTATCAGTCTTGGTACGCGTTCGAATATAATCTATGATAATGTAACCTTTGCGAAACGCAAGGACAACGAACCCAGAGACTTTATGAGAGTACCAACAAAGAAGGAGTTGAAAACAACAAGTGCTACAGAGTGTGTTACAACGTCTTCCATCCTAGCAAGAAACGTTGAGCTCTTGGTTCTCGACTCTGATACCACGATGAACCGCGGGAAAACAGCGAAAACTACCAATGCCGGTAGAAATGCATTGTCCGTACAACTGTACGCATCGGTTGACTATAAGTCAATGCCAAGTGAGATTGCGAGATCAAGCACCAGATCAGAATTGAACTCCTTTGTGAACGGCGTCACCGTAAATCTCTGCCGCAGCACCAATGATCCCACTAAAACAAAGTTTTTGCCTAAAACGAGCTTCTTGGAACCAACCGATTTCGATGTAAAATTTATAAAGGATGCGCACGGGTATCAAGTGCGGCTGGTATCTTCTGATGTGCGTTCAAGTTTTGATTCTATGAGTCTTCGTGTGGCGAGAAATTGTATATCGCAACTTAGTGACGTCGTCAAAAAGAAAGTGGCATTGTCTACTTTGGTCGCAGCGTGCAATTCCTATCTGCCAATAAGCGCCTCTCGGCATACGAACTTGAAATTCTGGCGCCCAGTGCCACCGAAAGGATTTTCTTTTCTCGGTGACGTGTGCTTTTCCATAGATGCAGATGCACCCGCAACTCCAGTACACTCAATCAGTGACACAGCTGATGTCACCTCTTTACCAATTGGATTCAATTTAGCTTGGCGTTCGCCCTCGAACGATTGTTTTATATGGTCTCCAATACCTCCCAGTGAAGAATACGTAAGTCTTGGATGCATCGCAACAGAAACTGAGAGCATGCCTGACGTTGTGACGATTGGGTGCAAAGTTGTCAGACGAGAAGTACTGAAAGAGTGCGAGATATTAGATTGCGCGTATGACGGTGGTGATGATCAACTTAAATTCTGGAGATTAGAGAACAGCTGCGGGACTTTTATCCTTACGGAAAAGAAAGAGTATGCGAGATCGAGATTTGCTGCACAACTTCGCACTCCCTTAATTCCTGAGGAATTCATCGAAGAGAATTACGAAAATGTCTCGCACGAAGCTGTAATCGTGAGCGATTCAAGTAATGGTGATATACCCATCAAATCTAGCGACGAAACTTCGATCCAAGTTTCTTTGCCGAGAATCGCGCTCACCTTGTGCGAACCCGGTAAGCGCGACCCTTTTATTGCTCTTGGCATAAATGACGTTGCGGTCGTAGTTCGTGGAGTTGAAGGCAGCGATGAGAATGGTATTGCAAGAGACGGTTCTGCCAGTACAAAGATAGATGTAGCGTTCTTCAATCCTCGCGTTGCATCTTGGGAACCCATAATTGAAGCATTCGATGTGTGCGCTCGTTTCAATCGCGCGCCGATGATGACGGACAATACTTGTTTAGAGGACAGCTTAAAGATTTCGATTGCAAATGCGATCGGTGTAAATTTCTCGAGCTCACTCGGTGATGCGATTGTTAAATATCAGCGAGAAGATCATAAACTTTTGTCTTCCGAAATAAGTCCGTCTTCTGAGGCAGCGCCACCATTGTCATCACGGAGGCAGCAGACTCTTCAGAACATATCGAATTCAGACGATGATTGTAATTTCTCCGATTCAATCGCTCCAATACTGAAGAATGAGCTTCGAAGATCGATATATGTTCGATATCAACGCTCCACCAAAGATGATGTAGTTGAAGTAATGCCACAGAAATGTATCGCATTGGACTCATTAACGGCTTTCGGCAATAAAATTTTACCTATTCTAGAAAAAAGTCTCGAGCCACCGGATTCAAGGTTCGGAAGTGAAACCACTGATGGATACTTAAATCCAAATATCTCGTCATCTTCACAAATGCGAATGAAAACGCTTCAATTACAGTCAACATTCGTTCTAACGTTTGCAAAGTGTCGCATTAGAATTGGAGCAAATAATCGCAATTTGGTGGACATAGGAGAATCTGAATTGTATGCTCGAATAAATTTTGCTGAGAATTTAATGAGAACACGCGCTTCTAGGTTGATCAAAGCCTCCTCCTCATCGTCGTCGAAGGAAGATTCGCATGTCGAATGCATCTGGTCGGATAAGTTCATCGCGAGAGTTCCTTCGGATGCGATCGATACTTGCTCTGTGCGCATTTCAATAATAGATGCTCGCGGGAATGGTGGCCACAGTAAGATAATTTCATTTTTGAGCGATGTGACTCTGTCCGATTTAATTAATATGGACGACGAGCCCTCTCGGTCGAGTACCATGAAGTTGCCGAATGATGTTGAAATTCAAGTTGCTTTCGAAGGATACGGTGCAGATAGAACTTCCGGAGGGGAAAGTAATGTGCAAAAATCACTACTATCACCAAGGACTAGGCAAACTCACATCGGCGATTCAAAAGGTGGCTCGGCAACAAATGCTCTCTCGAGGAAAATTTCTGTGGAATCATCATCTTCTGTGCCATCGTATTATTTGAGTTTGCATCCTAAGGGACCCTGGACGCGACTCATATGTGAAGAGCTGACGCTTTCAGAATCGTCAGATGCGATTGATTTGAGCGAGTTCCTTGATTACAATTATGCAGTAAAATCGAAGGAAAAGAATGTTCTTAAAGCTGTTGTAGCGCGTACAATTGATCCGATAACGCAGAGGATTGAACGAACTATACGGGAACCTTCCCGATTCCGGAACGAAACGGATCGGTCGATTGAAATTTTTGTCGTTCCGGCGAGGATGACACCGGAAAAAACTGAATCTTTGGAAATGAAGGCAAACAATGGGAATGGAACAAGTTTGGGATACGAATCTCTGAAAAGCAGAAGTAGCGATCAAACGCAGTCTGAGAGAGTACGACGTGTCGTTGAAGAAGCTTTCGAAAACGAGCGCTTTCTTCCTTTCCGAGGATGGCGTTCTACGCATCTTTTACTCACGGAGCGCAAAGCGTGGTGCACCCGCACTGGTTCTAATTCCATGTCTTTGAAAGAAGACTTTTTGTCCGCTATAGAATCAAATAAGCCGGCTGACTGGACGTGGGAGGAAGATGAATGGGAAGTTGATACAACACATCCTCATTGCGATGAGGACGGTTTTGCGTACGCGGGAAGCTTTCCAGAATTAAAATATCCTTTTCGCTCTGGACAGGAGACGAAAAGCGCTCTAAGCTTTGTGAGGATGCGAAGATGGACACGAACCCGTAGATGTGTCGTCCCCTTTGGTGCATCTTCAGAAAGTACTGACCGCATGTCTTCGAGTAATAGAGAAAGTTTCGTAGACGTCGAGAACCATCACGTCACGTACCGGACCATCATTGAGGCAGGATGCGAAAAATCGCTTCCAAGCGCTGTTATTGGACCCGATGCATCCTCGCACGTGTATTTTCGTGTCCTAGGTACAGATAAGGAGAGTAATAGCGAATTATTTTCTTCGTGGGCTAAGCCGGTAAAATCCGGCTTTTTCGACAGAAACTTCGATGACCGGTTGAATAGTGAATCGTCTGCGATAGAAGACGCTATGATAAAACGCGCGAATAAACGTGGGGGATTGGCGCTTGCAGACGGAGTGGAAGAATCTGCAGTGCACGTTTGCGAAGACGCTGATGGTTTAAAAGGAAAGAACTGGTTCGTATCCGTTCGATGTGAACGCTTTCCACTCGAAAATGCTACATTAGCGAGCAGAAAACCTTCAGATAAAACAAATGTCGATTTTCAACGAGCGGCGGCGCTGAATAGCGAATGGATTGTCACATTATCTGCGCCTTGGTGTGTGAAGAACGCCTTGCCGGTGTCAGCCGAAATTTCGCTCAACTCATACGAACAAAAACGCGAAAATGAAATGTATTGCTTTAAAAAGAAGTATTCGAAAATTCTTGGTCCGGGCGAAATTGCAAAGACACACTACGTGGATCCAGGAGCAAAGTGCGTAGCTCGCGTAGAGTCAATTACTGGTGGATGGGAACCGAGTCAGCTCATAGACTGCGCGACACCGCTCGATAAGAATTTTGATTATTTTAATTACGGAGTTCCCGTTTCGCCGGCAAGTTGTAAAGATGCGGCAAAGAATGATAATGATGCGCCGATTTTAAATTCCGGTGGTTCCTTCACATTTGGAACTGAGTTTACAGACTCTCTAAGCGGTGGATCTTCGGCTAAAAACGGTATTAAATCTCGGGACGCCTTCGAGGTGGTGAAAGTGAGCCACTCCAGCAAGTCAGCTTCTGGAAATAAGATTGCCATGAAATCTTCAGTTAAAATTGTATGTTCAAAATGGGACGAAACTGACGTCGCTTCAACGAGGGTGCTTATTTTATGTTCTCCCATAGTTTTAATCAATCGAACCGGTGATGATATCGTATTTCGCTCATCCGCGATATCTGATGGTGGGAAGCAAAATAAGAAAAGAGAAACTTCGAGTAATCCTTCGATGTCTGATGTAGCGATGTCTCTAATAGATGATACATCTGAAATGCGAATCAGCGATGAGAACCATGTCGATCGTTCGTCTGCCCGACTATCGGCGCAGACGGCTTATCTTTCGAAGACGCTACCAACGAACGGGTCAGATTTGAGCGAAGTGTACGTGCTAAAAGGAGGGACTACGGGACGTCCCGAGGACAGAATAACATTCATCGGTGCCGAAAGTGCGAGCGAGCGTCAAGAACAGGCATCAGCTAGATTAATATCCAAGAATGAGCGTTTAGAGATAGGATGCTCTAAGAAATCTTTATCTGAACCGTTACCAATCGCGGAGCGAGATTTCATATCAGAACGAATCGTCGTTGTAGAGTGTTTAACGAAAGATGGTCAAACGAGCTATCCAATCAGTATCCGCTCAGAGGAACAGCATTATCTTGCAAACATTGGAGATGGGTTGGAGCACACGCGAGGCATGTTCACAGAATGTCTCGCTATCATTCTCGAACCTGCATTTAGCCTCATCAACGATACCGGTGAAAACATTCATCTTACCCAAGTCGATCCAAATAAAGAACATGTGTTTAATGAGAAAAAGGATGTCATTATTTTGCACTCTAAACGCGAGAATAAGCGCGGTGTTCCTTTGAGATGGACTGATACAAATTTGCCGAGAGTACTGTACGCCAAACGAGAACGTGACGAAGAGTGGGTGATGCCTTTTGTGCTTAAATCGACGCACACTGGAGATACGTTACTTCCCATACATAAAAGAGACGCTGAAGCGTTAGAGGATTTAGATGATTTTTTACACGTCCACGTCGCGAAAACTGAGTTGACGCACGGTTCTTCGCGAGTGCATTTTTCTTTGAGAGTAGGAAATTGTGTTTTAGAAGAGCAGATACTCGGTTCGCCGCCGAGTAAAGAAATGGCGTTGAAGAAGAAGATGCAACAAGATGCCGCCCTCGATCGCGCGGCGAGTAAAAGAGAGAAATCGGTTCCTTCTGCTCAGAACGATGTCGTTGTCTCGAGAAGAGTTACTCTTTCTATACCAGAATTTGTTTTATCGACGATTGATTCGAATGTTGAAGAAATTTTTGTCGTGACATTGAAAGGAATGGATTTAGAACACCAACAATCAATTGTTGGTGCGTCCGCCTCGTCCATCAGATTTGTATTACACTCGCTGCAAATTGATGATATGAGTCCTACGACGCAGTATCCAGTTTTGCTTCGCGTCATGCACGATGCAAAAGAACTTGTAGTACCGCCAATGTTGAATTTTGGTATGCGATCGTATCTCGAGGCGGACGGTAAAACGAATGCATACGAAGAAATATTGATAAATTTCTCGAATGCTCCATTGCATATTGCCGCGTATGAACCTTCGTTATGGCGCGCGCTTGAATTTTCCGATCATTTCGTTGATGGATCGAAACAGAGCGCGGTATCTCCAGTTGCGAAAGGAAAAGAAAGCCATCAAGCGGATCCTCAGATATTCATAGAAATGATGAAAATCTCGAAAGTAAGAATCGCCATATCATTTCGCGCGTCGGAACAAAAACGCCCGAAACGTATTAGAAAAGTTTTCCCCGGTATCGTCACCGTTGTCAACTTGGATGAAGCCACGCTTGACTTACGTCCTATGAGACTCGAAAACCAATGCGCGAAAAAATCAACATTTCAGGATACTTTGACAAAGGCGTACGTCAAACAAGTCAAATTACAGATTATTCGATTGTTGACTGGCTTTGATGCGTTAGATTCAGTGGCTTTGGCACTGAATCGTGCATCGATGGGGCTGTCAAAATTGTCCGGCGGGCGCGCGTTGGAAGATCTTTTTGGTGTTTCGCAAGCAGGAGGGAAGAAGCCTACAATGCTCTCATCCGCACTTCGCGAGAAGTTTGCTATCGGTTCGAAAGACAGTCGCGATGACGACGACTCCAATAAATCAGCCGTGAAAACTGGCGCTGCGGTCGTTGGACTGATGGATGGAACTGAAACTTTAGCCAGAGGCGTTTTAAGTGGCGTCACCGGTGTCTTTATGCAACCAGTCAAAGGTGCGATGAAATCTGGCGCCAAAGGATTCGTCAAAGGCTTTGGCAAAGGTCTGGTTGGGGCGGTGGCGCAGCCAGTTTCGGGTGCTGTTGGAATGATGAGTCACATGGCTGCTGGAGCATCGGGCAGTGTTCGTGAGGCGAAAGAACTCGTTGGCTTATCTCACGGCGCTCAATTCGCGAAAAGAGTCAGACCGGCGAGAGCTCCTTCAGCTGATGGAATATTGCGACCTTTCAGTAAAGAACTATTGAGTTGTGAAAAATTATGGAGAGCCATATCGAGTTCGAAGAACATCTCGAGAAGAGCGTTTGCAAACGAGCACTTTGCGTGGCAAATTAATGTTGGAAAGAATATGGACATTACTCAAATTTTAATGCGTGACGAGAAGAGCAAAGTTTTACCGGCGAATGCGAATTTCACCCTTTTCGCTACGAATTACCGATTATTGCTCGCGATGACGAGTTCAAATTCAACGCGGTCGCCGGTTAATACTCCGAGCTCCTATCGGATTTGTTGGGATATATCATGGTGCAACATTGAAATGGCGTATGTTAGAAGTGCTCTAGAAAATAGAAGCGTGGGAGATGCGATTTGTATCAAACTGAAGCGTCCAAGTCTTTTAGAACGAACGATAAAAAACAAGGCAAAAAAAGCGGCGCGCGAGAAGAAAATAAAGCAAAAGCGACCAGAAAAATTTCTGTTCCGTGAAGATGAATTGACCAGAATAGTTCCCTTGGGTAAACAAAGCGCGCGAGATGGTGATGATGAAAGTTTTCATCGGTGGGTGTGCGACCAGATCTTACATCACTCTCGAACGTTCGGAAAGGTGTATATCGTTTCACAGGCTTTATCTAGAGGAAAGGAAGGTTCAGATGCCGTAAAAAAACAACCCCGTTTGGATGAAATCAGTGAAGAGAGTTCCGAAGACGAAGGAGACTTGGTTTTATTTTCCGATAGCGATAGCCTGAGCGCAGAACGAATTCTTCGAGATGAAGGCGGCGAGTTCACTTCCGAGAGCGAGGATCTGGATGGCGACTTTGATGAGGACGATTTCGACGACAACGACGACGGAGAAGAAGATAAGAAACACGGTTTAGACTGGGAATTAGAAGAGGATAGAGATTTAAAGAGATGAGTTATTCCGTCGCTTTACCGATAAAGTGCATGAGCATTAATTTTACTTTTTATTACTGCTAACCAATCGTGCGGATAGTAAAGCGAGCGAGCACACCGACGCCACTCCAAGCATGGCGATTTCTGCTCTGGTCCAATCGTTGAAGAAATAGTGCGTGAAGCTGCTCGTCTCTGATGATTTTATCGTCTCAATTTTTCTTGTTGTCGTCTTTGTCGTCGTCGTCGTTGTTTTAGTCTTATTACTCTTTGTAGTAGCGCTCACTAAATCTTGTCCCAGCATCTCTTCAATGTCTCGAATGCCCGGGATGCTTCCTTCGCCGCCATCGCCTTCGTCCTCGTCCTCGTTCGTCCTCTTCTTCTCCTTCGACGAAAGTTTCTTCCCGTTTACGGAAATTGCCAACTGTCCACACGCACCGGCAATATCCGAACCCATCTCTTGTCTCACCGTCGTCGTCATCCCGTACTCTTCCCTTAATATCGTGTTCATCGCCTGTATGTCCTCCATCTCCGGCCTTTCGTGTCCAGCGATGACGTCTGTGGGATTATACGGAATGAAATTCAACACAACCTTCTTCCCACCCAACAACTCCCCGAGCAACCTCGCGCACTCTTTAGTATCATTTATACCTTTCAAAACGCAATATTCCACCAGCATAGAATTCTTCTCACTTTTCGCTAAATAATCGTCCAAACATCGCATGAGCTCGTCCAAAGGATACGCCGTCGCCGTGGGGACAATTTTCTTCCGAATCTCCTGCGTTGGCGCGTGTAAACTCAGCGCCATCGACACCGTCGGACAATCTTCGCTAAACCTATAAATGTTTGGAATCACCCCGACAGTACTCACGCAAATCTTCGGACACGGAATGTTAAATCCCATCTGATTTTCGCTTTGTGACATGCACCGAATGGCGTCCACGACGGCGTCGTAATTGTTCAGCGGTTCACCCATCCCCATAAACACGATATTCCTCACCCTCGGCTCGATCCTTCTCGCGTGCGCGACTTGCTCCACAATCTCCCCGGTCGTTAAATTCCCGAGTTCTCCCATCGTCCCCGTCGCGCAAAAAGTACACCCCATCTTACACCCAACCTGGCTTGATATGCACAACGTCGCCCCCAAACCTTTCTTCCCTTCCGCTCGCCGCCCTTTCAAATGCCGAATAATCACCGCTTCCACTCTGTGCCCGTCTTGTAACTCCACGATTAACTTCGTCGTCGACGCGTCTCCGGACGTTTCCGCGACCGCAATTCGCGTCGTGAGTAAACTAAACGTCTCTGGCGCTCGATTCCTTGCCCAAAGCGGAATCTCTTCGCACCGTCGTAAATCCAGCTCCACGACGCATTTTCTTCCTCGCTTTCGTTCGTCTTCCTCTTTCAACTCCTCGCACACGAGTCTCTGCGCTTCTTTCAGCATCACCTGGTAAAACCGCTCGGCTTTTTTCCGCTCTTTCGCTTTCATCGTCGTCATCGAAACGTTTTGTTCCTTTGCACTCTTCTTCTTCGTCTTTGACGTCTCGTTTTCCTTCTCGGAATACTCCTCCTCGTCTTCTTCTCCTCCTCTTCTAAAACCGCCGTCATCTTCCTCATCTTCCTCCTCCTCCTCGGAGGACGAAAATGATAAATCCTTTCCTTTCTTCCCGTGCGGGCCTCGGAGAAGAAACTCTATAACTTTCTCTCGGTCAAACACGGAAAAGAAGAGCTGCTCGTTTTCGTCGTCGTCGTCGTTTCCTTCTCTCGCGCCTCGTCGTCGCATGTTGTATTGTGTTTCAAAAACGTAACGTAAGTTCTCGTGCTCTTTTGACAAGTGGAGGAAAAGAGCAGCCGAAAACTCGTCAGAAATCGACGAAAGACTTTACTCTTTTTTTAACGCGCGAAACGAGAGAAAATGCGCGCCTCGTCAAATCCTCCTCCTCCTCCAGAAGGAGGAGGGGTGAAAACGCGAGGGCAGAAAAGACGAAGAGGGGAGAGAGACGTGTGGGATTTAATCGTGAATAACGACGATATTTGTTTCGTTCATATTTTGCCGAGATTGAATGCGACGGATGTGAAATTCTTGTACGGAGTGAATACGGAGACGAGAAAGTTGATTAAGAGATCGTCTCGCGCGGGTGATTTGAAAAAGACGTTTTATATTGAAGAGATATCGTCGATATCGACGTTGGACGTTGTGTGGGAGAATCTATCGTCGTGCGAGAGAGAGAGTTGGTTGGACGAAACATATTTCTGCTATCTAGTTGCTGAAACGAATAAACTCGAGTTGCTCAAGTGGGCGCGAGAGGAGAAACAGTGTAAGTGGGATTCAGCGACGATTATTGTGGCCGCATCTCAAGGTAATCTTGAAATGGTAAAGTATTGCGTTGCAAATGAGTGTCCTATCGATGAGTTGGCGTGTGCAAATGCTGCCACTTTCGGTCAACTCGAGGTACTCAAATACTTACACGAAGAAGCTAAAGCGCCTTGGGATTCTTGGACTGGCGCTTTGGCGGCGTCAAGTGGTCATCTTCATACACTCGAATATCTTGTTGAGCGCAAGTTTGATAAATATAACGAAGTTGCGTGTATTTGGGCGGCCGAGAGAGGCCACTTGGACTGTTTGAAGTACTTACACGAAACCGCCAAAGCGCCTTGGAACTCTCAGGCCGTCCGAGACGCGAACAGGAACGACCACCCCGAATGTTTACAATACCTCCTCGACAATACCTGTCCTCTCCCACCTGGTTGGCGATACGAGGATGGAACTTTACACACATCATAGTCATCATAGTCATCATCACACGTCCAAAAGCTTGTAATACTATACAATAATCGCATATACAAAAACTCGCGCACACTTTCCATTTAGGGGTTTCCCGACGCTTCGAGACAAAATTCGACCAAAAGACGAAAAAGAAAGCGCACGATACGAATACGAAGAAGAAGTTAAAGAAGAGGAAGAAAAAGAGGAGGAAAACAGACGACTTCTTCTCTCGTTTTCTTCTGTTTGCGATCACACCACGCGCTCGGTTCCTCCTCAAGAGGACTTTGACACAGCGCAAAGTTCTTTGAAGAAGATAACGACCTCTGGGGAAAGATTTGAGCACGGAAAGAAGAAGGAGTTTATACGCAGTTCACACACGCGAGGAGATAAAGGAGATTAGGAGGAGCATCATCATCATCGTCTCTCTGAAATCTCTGTTAATGGGTTTTCCATCATCTTTGCCTCGCCGTGCGCTTTTAGAGAGCGACACGACGTTCGCGGAGGCGTGCGACGCGTGGTGGGCGTCTCACCTTCAGGAGCAGCAGGAAGTGCAAGAGGAGGAAGAGGAAAAGATAAACCCCGACGAGGGCGAGGACGAGAACGGCGATAATACTAGCAACAGCAGCAACGCCGATGATGATGATGATGATGATTCTTCCGCTACCGCTTCCGGTTTCGTCGTCGAGTGGACGGATGACGAAACGACAGCCGAAGACGAAAGCGAAGGCGTCGTGAAGAGATATTGTCCGTGCGAACTAAACACGTGGCGAGGTTTTAGCGAAGATGGAACGAGAGAATGGGAGTGTGCGGTAGACGATAGCGAGAAGACTTCGACGCCTTTTGAGACGTCGGTGATGTTAATCATAACTATGATTGTGTTGTGTTTCGCGTTGACGTTTCGTTTGTGGAAGAGGAAATGGCAAAGTAGGAGACGGGAAATAGAGGAACGCGAAGACTTGGAAGCGTCGGTGAGGTCAGAGAGTGAGATTAAGTTTAGGACGCAAGATGAGATGTACGAGCATTGGAAATCGTGCGTGCAACCGGACGGGACGAAAGTTATATGCGTGGAAATTGAGCCCTGGAGAAAGAAGAATTTCGACTACGGCGACTACGAAGACGATTTAGTGATACCGCTCGATGCAAACGGAAACGTCGTGGTTACGGTCGCTGATAGCAAAAATAGTAGCAGTGCATTTAGTGTGCTTCCGCCACCGGTACCTCCCGTCGTTCGCGCGAGACCGACTGTACTCCAACAACATCTGTCCGGCGTCGACGAAATAGGACAAGGAGAAGAGGAAGAAGTAGAAGGAGAAGTAGGAGAAGATAGAGAATTCGGTTACGATGTCGAAGAGGCAACACGTACCACTGCATTTCCCGAGTTACAAAACCACGGACCAGAACAAACCGTTGGTCGGAGGAGAAGACGACGCAACTCTTCTGTAGAATTTGCAATCCCCGCGGTTTCTGATTTAGCGTACGAAGAAATCGAGCACGAAGAGTGGGCCGATGATACTCAAAACATAGAAGACGACAGTTTGTAAAATATTGTATGCATACATGCAGTTCACGCGTGACAATACGCGCGACGAGAGCTCTTTCAACAACGACGACAGAGAAGGATCCGCGTCTCCACGTCGGCCCAAAATTCTTTTTCAGCCTCTTTCGACCATTCGGCTTTTGTTTTCGAAGCTATGATTTCGAATCTGCTATCCTTTCGGTAGGCTACTTCTTCTAAAATGACATTCGGTTTGGATTCGCATTCTTCAAAGGACGGGATGACCCAGGTTTTGTCGGAGACGCGAACGACAGCTTTCGCGCGAACGAGGCGGAAAGCTTCATTCTGTTCGTCTTCGTTTTTCGTCTGAGGCGCGCACCGGCTTTGAAAAAACTCGAGCACTTTATCGCGACGAAAGATATCGTCTGGGTGGAACAAAAAACCTCGACTCGAGTAATCCTCGGTATCGTGCGTCGAGAGGTGCGGTTTCGCGCCGGGTTCAACCGGCGGCGTCAACGCGAGAAGTTGAAAAGGCCGCGAGATGCCTGTTCCTTCTTTTTCTAACGATGACGATTTTAACGACGAATTTTGCGAATCGTGCGACGACGTCGCTTCTCGATCAATCGCCACAAATGGCGAGGTCTCGGCGTTCTCGTCGAACAAATCCATCGCAAATTTAACCACGCGCTTCTCGGGATACAAACTCGCCGCCCACTCTCGAAACCTGCGTCTCGCAAAGCTTTCCGCTTCTTCTTCTTCTTCGTCTCCTCCTCTTCCTCCTTTTACTCCCGAGCACAAATCCAATTTCGATCCGACCAAAACTTCGCTCATTGACACTTGGTCCCGAAACATT
>JACLAA010002672.1_pt1 | contig 20776 bp, 16 predicted proteins | sample 8027891 | NCBI WGS metagenome assembly JACLAA01 (sample SAMN15724900, study PRJNA655200) | protist metagenome | isolation source: fluorescence activated cell sorting (FACS) single amplified genomes of... | place: Spain: Blaines Bay Microbial Observatory, Mediterranean Sea | collected 2016-01-19 | reverse complement strand
GTTGCGGTACAGGCCCGCGGCCCGAGAGCTGTACTTCTGCGCGATCTGGCCTCTCTCGCTGGACTGCCACCCGTGCTGCGCGAAGAAGAGCTTCGCCTTGGCGTTGCCTTGCGAGCAGCGGAAAACATCCAGCTCGTCGCTCGTCCACTTGTCCATGTTCGCGGAGCGCACGAAGCTGATGTGCACGCCGAGCGAGCGGTGGATGCCGGAGCAGTCGAGGCAGATGAAGATGCCGTACGTGCGCGAGCACCACCGGGGGTTCGACGTCTCGCAGTCGAAGCAGTGCTTGTTGTCTTTCTTCCTCAGAAGCTTGTTCATCAGAACATCGCGCTCTTCCTGGACCGCCATGCCTGCACGCGTCGGGCGCCGAGGCGATCTGAAGAGCCGCGGCTTTCCGTACCGTTGTCCTGAGGCTCTCCTTCGCTCCGAGCGCTCGGGATAAATGACCCCGTCTCTTACAGGAACGCAGTTTCCAAAAAACGTCATTTGTTGTTCATAAGCACACGGCAGGCAGTCATCTATGTCTGTAAAGTCGGAAACGCTCCACAACTGCGAGAGCGAGAGACTTCGCTCGTTTGAAAATGGAGAAGGCTGCCTGATGAAAGCGCTGGAGAGAAGGCGCGTGCGTCGCACAACCGAGCGCGCGCGCGTGGGCGGGAACACGCTCTCTCGCACCGCACGCCGCGAGGTCGAACGAGCACCAGTGGCGACGCGCCTAGCGACCCAGAGGCTCGCGCGCGATACGCCCCGACCCTGGCACGCGGGTGTCAGGAAGACTCTCTGAAATCCCCGTCGGCCGAGCCATGAACGCCGACGAGGAGATGGAGAACACAGACCCCACGGAGAACGCCGCGATGGCGGAGGATTTCGGGAAGACCATCAAGAACGCCTTGAACGGCGGAAAGGGTCCGCTCCTGAAGCTCATGAAGGTGCGCGCGACGCTCCCGCGCGACGGCGCTCTTCGCGAACCCCCCGCATTCCTTCCCCCGAAGCCACGACCGCGAACGAACACTGACAAAGTTTGAACCGCCGCTCGACGACTCGCAGGGCATATCGGAGACCCTGAGCAAGGTGGGCCAGGGCGAGGACGGCAGTGAGCTCAAGACTTTGCCCAAGCAACTCATCCTGAAGGGTCTTCTGGGCCACAAAGACAAGGTACGACGCGCGCGACGACGCACAGGCTCTCGCCTTGGCACCCTCTCTTCGTCGCCCCGCGCTGTTCCTCTCGGATCTCAGATCCTCACCTATCGCCGCCTTTCCGCCTTTCGCAGGATGTCCGCCTGTACACCGCGCTGTGCCTGAGCGACGTGCTTCGCATCTTCGCTCCCGAGGAGCCTTTCCAGGACGACGATACCCTCAAGTCCGTGTATGACGCGTTCCTTGGGGCGTTGTCGAGACTGGACGACCCGTCCGCGGCGGCGTTTCAGCCCGCGCACGCGCTGCTTCAAAACGTCGCCACCATCGGGCTCTGCGTCCCGATGCTCGACTTGGAGTGCGCGGGCGCGGAGTTGTTGGTGCCCCAGCTTTTCGAGGTGCTGTTCGCCGGCGTCAACCCCGCGAACAGCTCGCTCGTGGAGGAGGACGCGACGAAGGTGCTGGGCACAATGCTGGAAGAGGCGGAGGAGGTTTCGCCTGACGTGCTGGGCACGATCCTGGAGCGTCTCGTGCAGCCGTGCAAGGGCGAGAACTCCGCGGCGCACAACTTGGCGTGCTCGCTGGTGCGCAAGTCCGAGAACAACCTACAGCTCGCGGTGCAACACTTCCTCGTCGACGGCCTGAGCAGCAAGGGGAACGCGGAGCACCCGCTCAGCAAGCGGAGCGCGGACGTCCTCGAGGCGCTCGCCGTCGTGGACTCTACCGCGCTCGTCACGGTGTGGCCCACCGTGATGGAGGAGCTGCAGAACGACGACGCTGAGCCCCGCGCCAAGGCGGTGAGGCTCTTCGGGCGCGTGCTCGCCGCGCCGGGGAGCACGGTGGCGAAGGACTACGCGCACTACCTCACGCAATTTCTGCGCAGATTCGGGGACAAGCTGCCCGAGATCCGCATCGAGATGTGCAAGTGGGGCGCGCAGTTCCTCGCCGCCGGCGCCGCCGGCGACGCGACGGTCGCCGCCGAGATCGCGGGGTACCTTGAGGACCGCCTCATCGATTTCGAGGAGAAGGTGCGCATCGCCGCGGTGACTGCGGTGTGCGACGTCGCGGAGTCGAGCCCCCGCGCGGTCGACCCGGAGCTGCTCATGGCGGTTGGCGAGCGCATGCTGGACAAGAAGGCGAACGTTCGCCAGCTCGCGCTGAAGCGGCTCGGGTCCGTGTACCGCGCGTACGTCACGCGCTTCGCGGACGTCGAGACCCCCATGGAGGAATCCCAGAGGTTCGACTGGGTCCCATCCGCGCTGCTGCGCGGGTGCGCGCATCCCGATATTCGCCACCACGCCGTGGAACCCATCCTTGTGGACCTGTTCCCGGCGCGCGTCTCCGCGGAGCGCCGGTCGCTGTTTTGGCTGCAGGCGCTGTGCAAGATGGACGAACGCGCTTCCAAGGCGTTCACGTTCATGCTCCGCGCGAAGCAGGCCGTACAGCAGGACATGCGCCGATACCTCGAGCTGAGACAGGCGAACAGAGCCGCGACGCAGAGCGCGGCCGGCGGCGACGGCGGCGTGTCCGACGAGGACTTCACGCGCTCGTTCGCCGCGCTCGCCAGGCACTTCCCGGAACCCGCGAAAGCGGCGGGGTTCGCGGAGAAGCTGCACGCGGTGAAGGACGGCAACGTGTTCCGCGGCATCGCGACGCTCTTGAAACCGGAAACTTCCGCCGCGGAAACCTCCAGCGTCTCGCAGGACATCCTGAAACGCGTCGGCGGGAAGCACGCGGCGCACGACTGGATGCGTCTGTTGCTGGTGAAGATCTCGCAGCAGCCGTTTGGAAACGAACACGCGCGCAAGGTTTTGGAACTCGTCGTCGGCGCATCAAAGGAGAAGAGCGTCGGCTCGCTCACGTCGGCGCTCGAGCACCTCGTTCAGCTGGCGCACAGCGCGCCGCAGGCGTTCGTAGGCACCGCGAAGGAACTCGCGGTGCTCGTCGCGCACCGCGACGCCGCGGTGGTCACCGCGGCGTGCCGCATCGCTGCGTCGGCGGCGACGTGCCTGGACGGACCGGGCGCGCACAAAGCCAAGGCGTGCGAGCGCCTCAAGACGCTGTGCGTGGAGGGCACGGCGGCGCAGGCCAAGCACGCCGCGCGAACGCTCGCGAAGCTCGCCGCCGCGGAAGGGACCGCGAAGGATCACCTCGCGGACGTGTTCGAGCGCATCGTCGAGGACGCTCGCTGCGACGACCTGCTCGACAGCAACTTGCCCGCCGCGCTGGCCACGATCCAGGTGGTCGGCCAGGAAGCCGCCGAGCTGTTTTTCGAGCGCCTGCGGGATGTCGAGTCGTACATCGTCGACGACCTGCTGACGCGGCCTCTCACGAACGGGTCGCGCGCGTCATCCGTGAGCGCCTCCGCGGAGATTCAGGCGTGCGGGCTCAAGGTGCTCGCGAAGGCGTGCCGCGCTCGCTCGGCTGGAAACGCGGAAGCCGCCGAGTACGTGCGGCGCGCGCTCGACGTGATGAGCAAGGTGGTCGGCGACGCGGGCGCGGGCGCGGACCGTGCGCACCTCCGCGGCGCCGCGGCCAAGGCGACGCTAGTCATCGCCAGGACTCACCACCCGCTGATCTCGCCTCGGCTGTTCGTGGACGTGTCGCTCGTCGCCGAGGAGGCGCCGGAGGAGATGATCGGCAAGCTGCAGCATGGCGTCGTGGCGCACGGCTTGCACCACGCGTACGCCGCGCCCGTCGCGCTCGTCGCCGGGCGCGCCAAGGGAGAGGTCCGGCACGCGGCGAAGGAGGCGCTCGCGGCCATCGTGCCCTGCGTCCGCCGCCGCGCCGCTGCCGTGAAAGCTGCGGCGTCGAAGCGCGCGAACCAGGACGCGGCCGCGCTGAGCCGAACGCTGCTCACGCACTCGCCCGAGTACTTCCTCACGTACCTGGCGTTCCTGGTGTCCCACCACCCCGACGCGCCGGACCGCGCGACGGGCGACGAGAACCAGGGCGCCGCGTACAGGTGGTGTCAGCAGGTGATGAGCGCCGCGGTCACTGCGCTCGTGACCGGCACGTCGGGCGAGTCCGTTCCCGCAGCGTTCAAGATCCTGCGCAAGCTGAAGTTCGTGGCGGATGCGACGGACGAGACGGCGCGCCACGGCTTGTACGTGCTCTCCGACATCGCTCTGCTCGCCTTCCACAAGGAGGCGACCAAGCGGGGGTGGGACACCGGACCGTTCCCGGGCCAGGTCGCGTTCCCCCGCGCGTTCTTCACGCTCCAGCAGAAGGCCGCGACGAACAACGCGACGGAGGAAGGCGGAAACGTCCGCGTCGGCGATTACAGCCACCTGCCCGTCGGTTTCGAGATCAAGGCGGCGCGCCACGCGGGCGACCAGCCTCGCGCCAAGACGTGGGCGGCGAAACCGAAAAAACACGCCGCCGCGCGCGATGCGAAGCCCGCGGCGGAACCGTCCCGGACCATGCCTTCTCGCGCCGCGCGGAAGGCGGCCATCGTCGACGGCGAGGAGGGCGACTATGAAGAGGAGGAGGAGGAAGAGATCGCCATCGCTGGCAACGAGATGGTCACCCCCGGCGTCGCAAAACTGGTGAGCTACGGGATCAGAACCGAGGTTCCCATGCTGGAGTTGCCCGCGCCTCCGGACTGGGACGCCGGCGCGTCGGACGACGAGGCCGTGGCGAAGGACGACGCCGACGCCGCGGAGGATGACGAGTCGGACTCGGACCTGGAGATCGCCGTGACGACTAAGAGGAAGAAGAAACCTCTGGGTGCCAGAAACACCGCGCCCGCGCCCGCGAGCCCCGGCGGCAAACACAGCGCCGGAAAGCGCCGCAAGGAGGCGCGCACCAAGGAAAACGCGAGCGACCCGTACGACGACGCGGTGCTGGACGAGCCCGCCGCGAAAGCGGCGAGGGCGTAGACTCGACAGTCCCCGTCTGTCCACGTCGACCACGAGCGAGACGCCCCTACTGCTAGCGTTTGAAAATACGAAACGAGACGCTTTACGTGTAGACCTACGAAATGAATGGAGAACAGAGGCAGCGGCGAGTCTCTCTTCCGACGTACTTTCGCAACAAGAAAAAACCTCCAGGAACTGTGCGGCGTCGACGCGTCTCCTGTCTGCTGAGCACGACCATGAGCACCCGCTCGAAGAATTCCGGCCCTGTCGTGGCTCGTTTAAACAACCTGGGAGCGAGGAAGCAAAGAGACTTGTTCAGCAAAAAAGTAAACCCTTAACATCTGTTCGCAACTAGTTATGAGCCCAACATCTGCTTGGTCATGAAGAAATCCATGATCTTTCCCATGAACCCTGACAAGGCGTATGCCAAGCCGAGCATCATCAACGGCTGAAGCAGTCTGCTAAAAGAACCCCCCCCTCCTTCTCCGTTGCTCACCTTTTCTTCCTCGAGAGGGGTTTCGGGCGCCCCTTCAACGTATTTCACGCTGACGCTGTTCACGCAGTGACGCTCCATAGTCGGGGTGAACCCTTCGTTCTCAAACACGTGACCGAGATGACCGTCGCACGCAGCGCACATGATTTCCTGGAGGTGAGCGGGAGAGCGTGTGAGTACGACGTGCGAACCAGGACATGGTCGATCGAGAGCGGGCGGAAGGAAAATGATCGAGACGTACCACACGCTTCATGCCGAAGGTCACGTCAGTTTCAGTGATGAGCGCACCCTTGTAGCACTTGTCGAACGCCGGCCTGCGAAGAGCGAGAAAACGTGCGTCAGTTTCGTCTTGGGAACTTTTCCGAGAGGCTAACCTGCGAACTGTCTAAAGCGGAGAAAAGAAGATCAAGCACGACGTACCATCCGCAGCCAGAGTTGAACTTGGACTCGGCCGAGTACAGGGGGTTACCGCAGCCTTTGCAGACGAAGTGTCCCTCGGTGGGATAGAACTTGTCGTACTCTCCAGTTCCCGCGGGCTCGGTGCCCTTCTTGCGCAACACCTGGAAAGAGGTCTTATCGAGTTCCTTGGACCAATCGGCATCGCTCTTCTCGACGCGAGAAACCATCACGATCTGAGAGGCTCCACGGAACGCGCGGGCGCGGATGCTGGGCGCGGTGACGCGCTTGGCGGCGATGACCTTACGAGCGGTGAGACGAGTCGCGACTACGAGGGAGCCGGCGACCGAAGCAGCCATCTTAGGAGCGTGCGACGGTAACTATGATGGAGGCGAGTGTTGTTGACGTGGCTAACCAGCTCAGGCTCGATCGTGATCCTTAGGATCGACAACTCGAGGACGGCAAACACAGGCGGAAAAAAAAAAAAAAAATCAAATATTGGTGCTGAGAAAGACCGAGGCAAGGAGGACAACCGAGACGAGACTCGAGGCACAAGGCGAGAGGAATACCATGTTCACATTCGCCTGCTATAAATGCTATGCTGTTGAGCTAAGTTCTAGCTAGCACCATTTAACCTGGCAAACATATCTCGCAGCCCTTCCGGCAAACAAGCGACCGTTTCACTGTATTCCGGGCTCCGCTTCAACACCGACTCGAGGAAAACAAACCAGGACACAATGAACTTGGTGCACTCCGACCAGACGTCAGCAAACAGAAACGGAGACAAGTACCTCATGTGCTGGGACATCGTCCTGTGGAGCGTCTGCACAGCCTTCTCAGGTGAGCTCAAAATGGTGTGCAACATGCTCGCGACAGATTCAGGACCACAGCCAGGCTGAAAAGGCAAATCTGCGACAGATATACCGGACAACAGCTTGGAATGAAGATGAGTCGCGACATCGAGGGCCGGACCGAAGCCGGAGCTCGACAGGTAAGCGCTGCAAGCGATTTTTCGAGCCTCTTTAGCAGCGCCGACGTACTCTTTCACTACTCCCTCCAGGCGTGATGCGATCGCCGATAGGTTCTCTTCGAGCAGAGCGTAGTTGGCAATCCGAATGACATCACCACGCTTCGTATCATCGTCCGCGGCGCGCTCAACCGCGCTGAAGGTAAATTCGAAGAGTTTCCGATATGTTGCATCGAGCGCTGGCTTTTTAACGTCGTCAGGCATCGCTTCGAAGCTCTCCTCAAACTTGGGTATGAGGAGCGCGGGGAAGGATACTTCGTTTAGCACTGGAGATTCATCCGCAGCATCCCCACGCTCGTCCGACTTGTGTTCGTCAAGATACTTGAATAGCTGCTCCTGCAATCGTGACTGGCATACCAAAAGCGCTGCCGCAAGAGCATCATTTTCGCGGTCACCCACGGCAAGAGATGTTTTCGCGGTTATCCCGAGCATCGGAACACAAAGGAGTGGGTCGACATCGGATATCATGTCCACGGCGTTTATGAGTTCTTGTTCGAAGCCGCTGATGAAACTCCTCATTTCGTAGGCATACTTGCATCGAAAGCGCGCAGCATCTCCGTGGGATGATTTTGTAAAACATTCAGACATGAAATCTGTTTCGGCAACCTGTTTACGAATACGTGAAAGCGTCAGTTGAATCATTCAAATCAAACATTCAGCGGTGCATGTTGGATACGTAAAATAAAGCTTACCATTGCCTCGCAGCATGTTATCACCAGCTTCTCGAATGCTTCCAGATGTTGACTTCCTTCTCGACAAGCAATACGAACACACGACAAAGCTTCGCTTGCTTGATGTCGCACGAGGGGGTTGATTGAAGAGCAATACACTCGTAAGAATAATCTACAATCGAAGAAGTTAAGTAAAGAGAGTTGAGTCAGTTCCGAAAGTTTCCGGTTTTGTGCGCGTTTACACAGCATCCGACTTACCTGATAGAGCGTTCCTCGACTGCTCCGAGTGCCTCAATGAGTGCCGCATATTTGTGGACACGTTCATGCATTCTGTTCCAATCAACGCGCATCTCTGCCATGGTGTTTTCTTTTTTTATGATGTTCATAGCGTCGTCCTGTGGAAATGAATTCAAATTTGTTAGCGCGCAATCGTTGAGCGAAAGGATTCTATAAACTGTGTTCAGCGCGCGACTTACATCTAGCGCGGATTTCATGTGTGCGCTCGTCTTGTTTATGATGTCACTGGACACTCTGGTGCAGTACTCTTGTTGTTCCCGCAACGCCCGCATGCTAGCATATGGCTCGAGCTTGTCCCCTTTCAGTTGAAGTCTGTATTCCTCAAGCGTTGTCACAGCTTTGATGACCTCCGCTGTGTCCTCCTCTGAATCAAGGCTAAACGTGCTCACCGCGTCGTCGAGGCCCGATGGTGGTTTCAGCTCTCCGAGCAACTCCGTGAGTGTCTCGATGAGAATGCCGTTGTTCCTCGAGCTCGTCTCTAACTCTGAGTTCCGTTCCTCTATGGTGTTGATATCTTCACGCATGGTCGACAACTTACCGCTGAAGACAGAGAGCCAGTCCTCCAGCTCTTCGAGGTGGGTTTCGCACTCGTCAAACGCTTCCTTCAGAGGCTCTGTGTGCTTGGCCCTTTCAAGCAACGCAAACACCTTTTCTGCTTCAAGCTCGTAGATCTCATCCCGCACTCGCTTCTCGAGAGTCGAGACGGCACCGATTTCCACGTTATGAGCTTTCAGATAAGCGTCCAAGCCGTGTTCCCGTTCCGTATTTTGGCCCTTGTGTGCAGTGGCCGATGTCTCGCCTTCTCTTTTGCCTTCCATCTTCTTCCCAAGCAAGGCCTTTAAGAGCGCTGCTCCTTTGTCAACTACAAAGGAGAATGATTTGTAGACTTCTTCACTCGGCGGCACAAGGCGTACTGAGAAACTGATGCCGAGACAGCTAAGCGGTTCTTGCACGACAGGGATGCCACTCAGGCACCGGAAATGTTCTCGAATCTATGTTTTTCACCCTGCGCGCTCGAGCGGGGTGAGAGAGCATGGGAAGTAACCGGCTCCAACTCTCGCGGCAAGAAGGAGGTTTTTTCCCGACTTGATTTATTTCTTTTCGCTGCGAGGCGAAACAAAACGTGCCCAGTTTGTGATTAATGTGGTGATTTTCAGAGCAGCGGTCGCAGGGCGCCGGGGCTGGGCAGATGAAGTGCACGGGGCGGCGACTTATAGCGTACACGCTATGCGTTGTCTTCGTATCATACGGGGCTGCGTACCTGATCCACGCTCAGGCGCCAGTGATGCCCTTCGGTTTGGGGGAAGTGGTACTGCCCGCGGTCGGAGCCATCAGCCCAACCTCACAATCCGCCGAAACGACGTCAGAGACTACTGGGCGTGAAGGGTCGGTCGTGTCAGGAGCGGTGACCAAAGTGAGTCCACCTCCGCCGCCAAAATCCAAACAGCCAACACCAGAACAAACGTCAAAACGCAAAGAAAGTCCTCCTCCGCCCCCGCACGAGCCACCGGCGTCTCCGCCTCCCGCGATCAACGACACCGTGCCAGTGAAGCACGCAGGAAAATATGTCAAGCCCGAATCTGACATGCCCGAGGACAACCAGCTCACCGCAGAGCTGGTGGACCATTATGCTGAGGACAACGTGGTGATGGTAACGTGGGCGAACAACCATTACTATGATTTCGTATCAAACTGGGTCCGCAACGTGCGTAAGTGCGGTGTCTCTAACTTCATGGTGGGTGCGATGGACAACGAGCTGTTAGCGCAGCTCATCGACGTCGAGGTTCCGACGTTCGCGATGCAGAGCGGCATGATAACCACAGACTTTGGTTGGGGTACCCCGAACTTTCACAAAATGGGACGCAAGAAGATCGAGCTCATCTATTTGTTTACTCAGATGGGTTTCGATATCCTGGTGTCAGACGTAGACACTGCGTGGCTCCGGAACCCGATGCCGTATATGGCACGATTTCCGCAGGCAGACGTTTTGACTTCGAGCGATCATCTGTCGAGCACTGCTGTTGGAGATGGACTCGAGGATCCAAGCAGGGCTCATTCAGCCGCAAATATCGGAATTATGCTCCTGCGCCACAGCGCCAAAGAACTCGCAAAAGAGTGGGTGGAAAAGCTGGAGAAGGATGATAAGGTTTGGGATCAAAATGCCTTCAACGACTTGTTCCGCCTTGGCGCAGGATTCAATCAGAAGGATGAGGATAACGTGTTCGCTGGCTATCGAGGTAAGCTTAAGATAGGTATCTTGCCGGTCAGCACGTTCGCGAGCGGTCATACGTACTTCGTGACGAGGATGTATGAGAAAGTGAAACAGGAACCGTACGTCATTCATGCGACGTTTCAATTCTCCGGCACGGACGGAAAGCGTCACCGCTTGCGCGAAGCGTTGGTGTGGTCGGATCCTCCGGAGTACTACGACCCACCTGGAGGCTTGTTGTCGTATGTCGCAGACATTCCAGAAGATCTCCTGAGACACTCTGGATCGGTCGAAGGGCATTTTGCCCTGGTAAATCATCAACTTCTGCAAGTGCGCGCCGCGCTCGCGTTCGCGCAGAAACTCAAGCGCACTCTGGTGATGCCGAAGTTGTACTGCGGATTCGACAGATGGTGGGCACCCCACAGTGGCAAGATCCCTGGATCCGACACCGAGCTCCCGTACCTTTGTCCCATGGATCACGTGTTCGAGATCGAGTCTTGGGTCCGTGAAGAACCCGATGTAGAATTCGGACCTGGCATTGACTTTCGGGAGTACAGCTTCTTCAACAATTCGGCCTTGTCTGAGGCAGTCAATAGTTCGAGGCTGGACGTGGAACTCGTGGAGAGTTGTGAAGATGGGAAGTGCACGCAAAACGTCGGCGCGGCGGCTCCGAAGAACACAAAAGTTATCGTCGCGAACACAAAGCTCACGGACGTCGATGTCGAGAAGTTGCTCAGCACTCATAAAGACGTCAAGGTGATTCAGTTCAGCACGATGGTTGACGCGTTTGGCGGTTTCGCGGACGAACAGGACATGCAGAAGTTCTCGCGACGGCTTAAAAAGTACGCCGCCATATGGTGCTGCAAAAACGCTCACCCAGGTCACATTTGGTACGATATGGAGTTCGACGTGATTCCCCACACGGACCGGCACAACAGGGTTTGGGATAAGCCATGGACGCCGACGACGGGTCCGTGAGTTTCGGTGAAAGAGTTAAGACGACTCTGAAAAAAATAGGATAGCTACGTAGTGTTAGGTAGTGCGTTGTTACATCACGCGCCTTGAAACATGATATCAGGCCACACGCGATTCGCTTCTGTACATCTATCTCATTTATGTCTTCGTCTCCGGGGCGACCACACCGAGGTATGTCATTGTCAGTTCGCAATCCTCCGCCGCGCAAATCATGTGCGGCTCTTCCGGCCCGATCGTACAGCACACCCCAGGCTTGAGCTCGAAAACTTCCCGCGGCTCGTCTGCCTCCGCCGCGCCTGGTGCCCATACCTTGAACAACCCTCGCCCCCCGCTGGTGAGAAATATTTCGTACTTCGAAGGATGCACGTGCCTCTCGATGACCAGCCCAGGAGGTAGCGTGACTACTGAGCAGTTGGTGACTCCGGGCACCTCATCGTACTTCAGATAGTCTTTGATGAGCTCGCCAGTTTCCTGGTGGTACACACTGCGAGAGGTGAGCAGGTTAGCGTCTGCTGCTCGAACTTTGACCGCGGGATACCCTGCCGGTCCGGGTTCCGTGGATACCGGTAGGAGGCGCTCAGCGGGAATCGCGACAGGCATCGTTGTTTGTGCGGTCGACGAGTCGACCCTTCACTGTGCGCCTCACAAGTCAATATGCACAGTGTGATAATGTGGCTCATATGACGCGGTTTCTTCAAGAGACGTTGGAAAACGCCTTAGAAGTTGTCGGCACCGCACAACGAGCGTCGCGGCGGAACGTCCGCGTGACCTGAGTTCGTGGCGTTCGCGACCGTGATTCATCGCGATGACGCTCGTCTCGTAAATCATGGAGGCAGACGACCTGGACGCCGCCGTGTTGGCGGCCGACGAGCGCCTCGCAGATCTCTTCTCGGACCTCAAGAGTCTCGTCGCGAGGTCTGATGCGGAGCGAAAGGAGGCTGCGGGCAGCAGACGCTCGGACGCGGGCAAGATGACGGCTTCGACAGACTGGGATGAACTACTCGGCTGTGAAAAAGAAAGCGTCGACGACGAAGACGCTCCGCAGCCTCGACGAACGCCCATCGCGCGGCCGACTTCCCGAGAGCCAAATCGACGCGTCTCGTTTTCTCCGTGGACAATTGATAGCCTGGCTGCGGAAGAAACTACGACGGCCACACGCACGACGAACCGCGCGAAGAAAGTCGGTGGTCAAAATTTGACACTTCGCCGCGCTGTAGAGGACATTCTCAGAGCAGACTGGGGGCGCGTTGGAACGCCTACACTTGGCGAAGACGTACAGGACACGGTGCGCCGAGAGAAGGAAGCGACGAAAGAGCTCCGGCGCGAGATGAATCTTCTGCTAGAGAGAAGACGCGTGGACGCGCTGGCTACTCGACCGCCGCAGAATGCGACTGCCCCGGATTTGAGTCACTCACCCTGGAAATCAGCCGCCGATGATGTCGTCTTCATCGACCCGAGTTTGCTAGAGGGGGACGGCACTGAGGTTCGGCGAAGTCGCGCCGGAAAGCAAAGCGGCGTCCGAGCGCCCTGGGGTGGGGGTGGCGGTAGAAATCGTCAGGGCAGCTCGCCGGCTACTGGAAAGCTATGGCCTCGGGGGTCGATCGTCACGCAAAGCACACCTCCTTGGTTGATTCCTGGGTATCGCCGCCCCGCGGATCCCTCCGTGCAGCTCTCGCGTTTTGAGGAGCGGTGCGCGTCCGCGGTGCGGGCGCACCTGGAAACATTAACCATGAAAAAGAGGCGCGAGCTGCTGGACGACTGGGGCGCTGTCGGTGGCGGGTTCGACGGCGCAGAACTCAGCGTGCAGATCGAGCTGACGACCATGCACGCAGATACGATCGATGTTGGTGGCATAGGGGGTGTGGCGTTGACGCAAGGCTTGACACACTTCGTGCCCGTGCAGGCTCAACCCCTGCGACGCCTGAAACTGTGTCTTGGGGATCCGACGACGAACGTCACTGTCGCCGGCCAATCCGCGCACGCCACCCTCGGCTGGATAAACGTGGACTACGACGAGAACGGGATGTGTGACTTGCCGGCGTTCTGTGGCAGCGTGTTGTATCGGAGACGCATCAGCGGTGGCGAGACCGAGACGGCGAGCAGGTATTTCGTGCGTTTCTCTTTCCGGGAACACGCCCGAATATTCGCTCGCGCGGTTCACCACTGCGGAGGTACCGCGCATCGATGACGGTGAGCTATCGCGTACCTATTAACCTATTCGTAGAACTAGTTCTAGCTATGTAGAATGCTCAAGTGCATTCTTGTCTCGCGCTTCACATGTCGAAATCGTCGTCTTCGTCGTCTGACACGTCTCGTTCTTTCCTCAGCGGCGCGGGCAACAACAGCTTGGGCGACGCGACTCCGGGCGAAACAAAGCGCGAATACGAGGTCATGCCCTCTCCGACGGGATTTGCCAAAGAAACGCGCCTTAAAATCGCTTGTTTCCTGAGGTCTCCCTTAGGTGTTGGCTCGGCGGATGGCGATGACGGCGGCAAGACCGCGCTGTTGTCCATCATGGAGAGCGTCCCCAGGAGACGCGACGGCGATGGAAGCACCGGTGGGGGCGCAGGCAGCGCCGCGGGGAGCGCCGACGCGGAAGCGGGAAGGGCACCGCTCAACTCTTGCGAGAGCATGGACTTGCGCCGCCTGTGCAAAATCGTGCCGGCCCCCGGTCCTCCCGCACCTCGAGGCTGAGGTGCTGACTGATCGTGTCCGGCATCATCCAACATGGAAGACAGTTCGAACCCGCGCACCTTCGCCGGAGGCGTCGTCGTCGCAGCCGCGCCCTCCGCGGCGTCCCATTCATCCTTTTCGCGAGGACTTCCCGTTCCGTCTGCCGCGATCCCTCCGAACGGGGACATTCCGGCGCCGTACTCGCTCGGAGGGGTCGTGGCTAACCCGCCCGTCTGTCTGTCGCCGGAAGGCGACGTGTCCATCGGCGACACGTTCAGTCTGAGCAGGTTGTTCGCCATGAGCTCGGACAACGCGCGCTTCGTTCCCGGCGAAGCACCGAACAAACGCGTAGGTTGTACCTCATCGTCGGGGGCGTGCGGTCGCGGACGCTTCGGAACGCGCACGTCCAACGTCGAGTGCTCGCCGCTCGCGCTCGTCTCGCGCTTCGGCGAGCCCCGCGAGTCGCGCCCCGACAACCCGGGGGCGTCGACGCACGTCTCGAAGTTTCTCATTCCGACGCCGTCCCCGCTGCCGCTCACCTCGACGCCGGAGTCGCACGACATGCTGACGCTCTCCACCCTGCCGCCCATCACCAATGTGCGAGGACCGCGCGTGCGACCCCGAACACCAGGGGACGCAAGACACGGTGCCGATGACTGTGGGCGGAAAGGAAGTAGAAAGGAAGCGAAACGAAGAGAAGTCGTGGTTCTGCGCGCGCGAAAATCGCAAAAAAACGTCACGATGTATGCAGAAGTAGTCTCATGTTTAGGGAAATACAGTTTATGTTCTTATACGTAAAAAACGTCGGCTCGTCCCGCAACTCGGGTTTCAAGACGTTTCAAGCACTGATGGTCTAGTTGGTTATGACGTCTCCTTTACACGGAGAAGGTCCGGGGTTCGATCCCCTGTCGGTGTATTTTTGTGTGACTGTTTGCACATTGCACGGTCGAGTGTTTTTTGTCCATCGGCTTTTTCAAACGCGATGGCGTTTTCCTCGGTCCCGCCGCGCGCTCCGCACAACGACACCCGCGACGAGGAGGCGCGCGTGAGAAGCGGGAAGAGAGAAGAGCTCAACCCCGCCGGCGGGAATCTCGAGGGATCACGCGACTGTCGAGGCCTATCGCGATGGTTCGCGTGGGAGGCTCACGCCGAGCGGCCGCGAAGCGGTGTGCCTACCACACCGAGCAAAAGTCGCTGGAGCGCACGTTTGAAAGCATCGATCCGGCCACGATCGCTGAGGTGCTAGCGTCTCACTCCGGGGATATGGACCGCGCAGCGACGGACCTGGTCGAGTTCGAGCGCGCGGGATTCCGCGGCGCGAGCAACGGGTCTTCACCGGACGACAAGAAGACGTCCGGTGGCGGTACCGGTGAGGACACGGAGAAGACCGCCGCGCAAGACGGATCCTTCTGGAACGACGTGCTCGGAGACGTGACCATGGACGACGACGACGAGGGCGACGCCGCCGGCGCTTCCGAGGGTATGCACGCGTTCGCCGCGGCGACCGACGGGGTCACGCCGTACGCATCTTGGCCCGCTGACCAGTGGTCCGCGGTGGAGGTTAACGTGTTGGGCACTCTCACCGAAGACGTCAACCTGGCAGAGAAGCTCGTGGGGTGGCGACTCTCGCCCGCTCTCGACGCGACCGCGACCGACGCCGCGACCGCGGACGACGATTCCATCGAGATCCTGGTCAAGTGGAAAGCCCGCGCGCTCACGCATTGCTCGTGGGTGGCCCTTCCCACGCTGGCCGCCGCGCTCAACCTCGCGGCGCAGCGCCTGACGAAGTTTTGGGAGAAACACCCGAGAGCCGCCGGCGAGGCGGTGGCGGTGCCTCGCGAGTGTCTCGAGGTGATTAGAGTTCTGGTGCTCAGGGAAGGCGGCGAGGCGCTCGTTCGATGGGGCGGCGGTCTCGGATACGATGAGGTCACCTGGGAATCGGTGGAATGGGTTCGGACGAACGCGGCGAATGCGATGACGCGGTACGAGGAGGTGCTTTCTCACCGCGCGCTGAAAGTCGCCGCCGCCGCCTCCGGGGTCGCATCCTCGCCCGTTTCCGAGGAGGATCATCCCCCCTCGCGCGAGTGGTACGGCGGGGAAGGAAACGTTCTCCGCAAGTATCAGCGGGAGGGTGTGCGCTGGATGGCGCACAACCTTCTCTTCGCGAACCGGGGGTGCGTGCTCGCGGACGAGATGGGTCTCGGGAAAACCGCGCAGTCGCTCGCACTGATTGACTACGTGCTCCGCTCGCAGGCGGCGGCGCCCCGGCCCACGATCAAACCTCGTGGTCCCGCGCTCGTGGTCGTGCCCTTGTCCACTCTCGTGAACTGGGAACGCGAAGCCGCGCGATGGGCTCCCGGCGCGCACGTGGTGCCGTATGTCGGGAACCCCACCGCCCGAGCCGTCATCCGCCAGCACGAGCTGGTGTACGAAGACGGGACCGAGTGCAACGGCGACGCGGTGTACAAAGCGGACGTGGTGCTGACGACCTACGAGATGGTCCAGGCGGACCGCTCGACGCTCTCCAAAGTGCCGTGGAGCTGCCTTGTGGTCGATGAGGCGCACCGCCTGAAAAATAGCGGAGGACGCGCAGTGCGCGACCTGCACACGTTGGATTTCGCCGGGCGCGTCGTGCTGCTTACGGGCACGCCGCTGCAGAACGACACGGCCGAGCTCTGGTCCCTCCTGAACTTCGTGGACGGACGTCGCTTCGCCGATAAGGAAGATTTCGAATCCAAGTTCGGCGCGGTCAAGAAGGCTGGTCAGGTGGAGGCGCTGCACAAAGTTCTGGCGCCGTACTTGCTGCGGCGACTCAAGCAAGACGTCGAACACAAGCTGCCGCCTCGCGTCGAGACCCTCGTCGAGTGCGAACTCATGCCGCTGCAGAAGAAGTGCTACCGCGCGCTGTTCGAGCGCAACTTCAAATTCCTCAGGCAGGGATGCAACGACGATCGCGCGCTGGCCAACTTCAACAACGTGATGATGGAAGTGCGCAAGTGTTGCCAGCACCCGTTTCTGCTCGACGGCGTCGAGGAAGCTTTCGTCGCGCAGCAAGCCCTTCAAAAGCAGCGCGCGCGAACCACCGCCACGATCGCGCAACTCGCGGGAAGCTCGGGAAAGTTACAGCTCCTCGACAAGCTGTTGCCGCGACTCAAAGCCGGGGGTCACCGCGTTCTGATCTTCAGCCAGATGACTCGAGTACTCGACGTGCTCGAGGACTACTCTCGAAGCCGGGGACACTCGTACGAGCGTCTCGACGGAGGCGTCACCGGTCGCGCGCGACAAGCCGCCATCGATCGCTTCTGCGGCCCCGAGGACGGCTCGGGAGACGAAGCCGACGGGGCGTTCCTGTTTTTGCTCTCCACGCGCGCGGGCGGACAGGGCATCAACCTCGTCGCGGCTGATACGGTCATCGTGTTTGACAGCGACTGGAATCCCCAGAACGACGCGCAGGCGCTCGCGCGCGCGCACCGCATCGGCCAGACCAAACCCGTGCAGGTGTATCGCCTGGTGATGCGAGGCACCTACGAGCGCGACATGCTCGATCGAGCCGCCATGAAACTTGGCCTGGAGCAGGCCATCTTCGGCGGCGTGGCCGGGGAGAAACCCGAGGGTGGCGGCTCGAAAGCGAGCCGCGCTGAAATCGAGCGGCTGCTGAAGCATGGCGCGTACGCGGCCATCGCGGAGGACACGGAAGAAGGCGAGAAAAAGGCGAAGGAGTGGGGCGCCGAGGGTATCGATGACATCCTGTCGCGCTCGGAACGACGAGTGGTGGAGGCGTCGGATAACACCGACTCGGAGACCGACCCGAACGCGAACAAGAGCATGTTCGCCACAGCGACATTCGCTGGGACGGAGAGCGGCGGCGCGGACGAGATCGCGCTGGACGACCCCGAATTCTGGGAGAAGCTCATGCCCGAGGCGGCGGCGGCGGAGAAACTGCGGGAAGAAGAGGAGGCTGCAGAAGAAGCGCGACGGCTCGCGGAGGAGAAAAAGGCGGACGCAAGCGGGACCCGACGCCGCGCCGTCGTCGAGGAACGCAAGTTCCAGTGGTCGTGGGCCGAACGCAAGAGCGTCGTGGACAAGCTCTGCACGTTCGGGTTTGGACAGTGGAGCGCCGTGCACGCCGCCGCCAAGCTCGGCGACGACAAGACCCCTGCGCACGTTGCGGTATTTTGTCGACGCTACGCCGTCACGTCGGCCCGCACGCTCGCGTTGGACGCGTGCCCTTTCCTTCTGGACGCGGCGTGCTCTGAACCAGAAGCAGACGAGCTTGCGGTTGCCCCCGACGAGGGTGGTAAGGCCACCCTAGACGCTGTGTTCGCGGAGGCGCTGTTCACCAAGTATGTCCTCCAGCGTGCTCACGAAGACGTCTCCCGCCTTGAGCTGATGCAACCGCTGATCAACGCCGTGAAGAACGCGGGCGGTCCCCGCGCGGCGCTCGACGCCGCCGAGTGGCTCTCCGAACGCCCTGAAGTGAAGAACGTCGAAGAGCACTGCGATAAGCCGGCTCCCTGGTGGTCACCGCGTGATGATCGCGGTCTGCTGGTGGGCATGCTGCGACATGGATGGGGTCGGTGGGATGCCATTCGCGCGGACCCCGAGCTCGGTCTCGAGGCGTCTTGGGAATCGGCCATCGCGGCGGCGAACGGATCTCCCGAGCCCTCCGCCGGAGACGACGCCGCTCTGCCCTTGACCGGCCGGCGCTCGAAACGCAAGCGCTCTTCAGCCGGTTCGCCGGGCTCCGCGGAAGCCTCGAAAGAGAATACGCCTTTGAACAAAAAGTCGAAACCGGAGCGATCACCCGCGAAGATCGATTTGACCTCGACGGAGGTGGTCGCGGTGGAGTGGCCGCTGAACCGCGTGCTGAGCCTGCGCGCGCGGCGCATGTGCGCCGCGCTCGGCGGCAAGTTGGCGGTCCAGCCCCCGGCGCCCAAACCCCCGCGCGAGAAGAAGGCTCGGAACCCACGCGAACAGCGCGGGACCGGGCCGCGTGGACCTCGCGCCGCGGCAATGGGCAACATGGACAAGGTAGAACGGGCCAAGCTTCAGATCGATAAGTTGCCTCGCGATAAGAAAGGGCGCGTGCGGTTGCCCGTCGGCCCGGTGCAAGGCGTGACCCTCGAGTGCCTCGGGGTTGTGCAGCCCGCGGACAAGCTCGGGTACCACTCCGCGGCGTACATCCTCCCGATCGGGTACCGCACCACGAGGCAGTACATGCGGTGCGACGACCCGAACGGAGAGCGCACGCGATGGGTCCAGGAGATTCTCGAGGGCGACAACGGCCCCGCGTTCAAATTGACTGCCGACGAAGGCTTGGATGAACCCATCGTCGCGAAGTCGGCGACGGCGGCGTGGGCGGAGGTTTTGAAGCGCGTCACCGCGGCGCGTGCGGCGTTGGGCGAAGAACCGAAAAAGACCGCCATCAGCGGCCCGGAGTTCTTCGGATACTCGCTGCCGCACATTCGTCTCCTCGTGGAGGAGCTTCCTGGTGTCGCAGAGTGCAAGGAGTATCAGCCTCTGCTCGAACGGCAAGCGAAACAGGCGGATGAACCGGCGGAGGGCGAAGCGATGGACGTGGACGCGGCGTAGGAGAAGACGGTTTTTGTGAAAGAATGATGACGATCGATTTACACGACCCCATAGCGTCACGGCATCACAGCAATACAGCGATACATCGCGACGAAAAAATTGCTCGTTCATCCCGATGATATCAAGCAGCTCCTCCCCCTCTCGCGAGGAATAACCACATGTCCTCGTCTTCGGCCCAGTGCGCTTCGAGCTTTTGGCCAACCTCGCGAAGTCTGAACGACGCGTCCGAGGACATCGCCGTTTTGTTTTCCGTCTGCACCGCGGAGACGTGTTCGAGTTCCGTGAACTCGTACGAGTCCCCGGAAGAAGCCTTGGACCTCATCTTGGGCAAGTCAGATTCCTGTTTCGACGAAGATGCCTTCTTCTCCATCAACACCTGCGCGTGTCGCTTCTTGTAGATGGTCTGCCGAATCTTCAAGATGTTTTCCGGCCACGCCTTTTTGCCGTTGTAGAATTGGTTCAAGCGCGACAGGTCTGCCTCCAGCAACCGGGCGTACGATTTGATCTCGAGCATCATACCGCGCACGCGTTTGTACTGCTCGTGGTTTTTCGCGTCGCGCGCGTTCTCGAGGTGATTCACGAGGTCCTCGTACAGATTTTTCAGGGACATCAACTTTCGATGCGGCCACCTCGAAATGCCCAGCTCTCGGCATCTGCAAAAGCGAAAAGCAAATGAACAGTCAGCATCGTCTCTCGTATGTGTTTCAGTCTGGATTCGGGACTCGTAAACGAGTCATGTTTGCACTTTTTTGCTTTTTGGATTTGGCACGTGTCGTTCTGTCGGACGTTCTGTCGGTCGTTTGGAGTCGCGCGCGACGTACCTGGCCTTGAATCGAGTGGTGCCCATGTTGAACATCTTCGCAGCCTCGGATTCCGTGAGCAGGGCGACTTCTGCGAGCGATTTCTTGTTCATCGGCTGCGGGGAGGAGGCGGGTGACTGGCGCCGTCAGTAGCTTTTCGTCGCGCGCGAAAGATTAGAAAGATGCGAGAAGTCGTGGCTTTCCTTTTCGGCGCCGGGTACCGGGTAACAAAGAGGCGCCGTGAGCGACGCGGTCGTACACGTACCTTACTGTTCGCCGGGTAACATCCGTCGCCCTTCACGTCGTGGTACACGATATCCGAGCGCCCGTTCGAGCGCGGGTCTTCGCGTTTCACGACATCCTCGGAGCTTGCCGCGTGCACGTCGACCGTGCACGCGGAGGAACGCGAGGAGTCGGATTTGGTATAAAACATCCGCGGTGAACGCGTGGACCGCGAGTGGGACGAGCGGTCGCGACGGCGGGATAATGCAAGCGCGGATTCAGCCACCAACTCGGTGTACCTGGATGCCAAGGCACTCTCGCGCGGTCGAGAGGTTGTCTTGGCGTTCTGTGCGCGTGAGCAGTGACCGCGGCGGAAGCTGAACAGTCCGAATGTCGGCTGTTGCTTTTCCTCTGCTGCAACCAAAAA
>JACLAA010007089.1_pt1 | contig 20802 bp, 15 predicted proteins | sample 8027891 | NCBI WGS metagenome assembly JACLAA01 (sample SAMN15724900, study PRJNA655200) | protist metagenome | isolation source: fluorescence activated cell sorting (FACS) single amplified genomes of... | place: Spain: Blaines Bay Microbial Observatory, Mediterranean Sea | collected 2016-01-19 | reverse complement strand
CCTTGGAAGAGGGCCGCGCGCGCCTGAAGTTGTGCGGAGACTTCGCCAACGAGCCCACCGCGCTGCAGCACCTGTTGGCGGAGCGCGGTCACCTGCTGGTCATGACACCGAAGGCGCACCCCGAACTCGCCGGAAAAGGCATCGAGTATTCCTGGGGGAAGGCGAAGCGAGATTTTCGTCAGGTCAATGATTGCGTCGCGAAGCACGTCCACGCGAACGTGATGAAGGCGTTCGAGAGCATCGACCTGCCGCGCGTCTGCATGTTCGCGCGAAGGACGCGGGAGTGGGGGCGGGCATACGCGAGACAGCACAGGCTGTTCGGCTACACGGACGCAGACGCGGAGGTCGACGAGGGATTCGCCTCCGTGGACAAATTCGTGAAGGAGTGCAGGACGCACCGCTGCGTCCTCGACCAAGACTACGCCTTCTGCGCGTAGGGTTGCCACGCGCGCGTCGGGCCGCGCCTGTGCGCTCTCAGGGGGTGGTGATCGCGCTGTAGCGCACGTTGTACATAGCGACATGCTCCTCCGAGACCGTGCCACGTCAGCACGTGCCCTGCGCAATGAGCCTTCCGAGACGCGCGCGCGCGCATTGGAAGCGCGCGCGTCTCGGATTGCCCCCATCGACGGCACGTTAGAAGGCACCACCCTCGTTTTGGTGAAAATCGCCTCTTCAAGCGTCAAAATCGACGTCGTATCGGCTGAATTACAGTTCGGGACTCACCACGGGACAGTCTTGCCTGGACCAGCCTTATAGAGTTAGATCGTTTTCAGAAAATTCGTTTTCGTAGTGGACGACGCTGAGATCGCGTGGAGGGCAGATCGTCGGAAACCGGAGGGTAGTAGGAAGGCAGACTGAAGAAACACTTTTGTGCTTGTCAGAATGATGCTCATTGCAACGCAGGCTCGCTAAATAAGATGTAGTCCAAGCGTCGCGTCCCTAGACGACAGTTTGTCCTTTGGGAGCCCGTCGCGATGCCACTTGGCAGGGGCAGTCACGGCTCACACACCGTGACTCCCAGTCTGCGCCCCTTCGTTGGGGCGCACGAGTTCTGGGAGGAAAACTTCCTGCCTGGCGAGTTTTTCCTCCTCACGCCGGTTTTCAGTTCTCGTCGAACGTTCTCTTTGTCGATCACCCAAAATCCCCAGATTTCTCAGCAGACGCGACGGATGCCGTGGAATTTACATTTTGGAGCTCTTGAGAGCGAGGGAATAATAATAATTACAATAATTCGGATATTTAAACCGCGATTTTGGGTTAAATAAACCATACCACATCATGGGGTCGATCTATGGAGTCGCTGACTCAAGAGCGTGGGTTTAAATTTAATTGCCCAAATTTATTGGTGGCGGCTGGCTGCCGCGTGCGTGGTGGTGCGTCCGTCGCTCGTGGGGAGTCTTACTTATTTATTTTCCTCGTGGTATTTTCGTTCTATCTCCTGCGCAAGTGAAACGTTGGCGTCAGGACAATGTTCGAAACGAGATCTGGAATATGGGTTCTTATACTTCTCGCGTGTTTGGACTTTCTGATTGAGTGCACACGCGACTGTATAGCGTTTAACTACCCGCGTCAGCATGATCTAACATCGCCATACACCTTAGGATAGATAGTTATTGTCGACTCTCCTGGAAAAAAGATGTTTCGCGCTGGCTTCATTTTCAGGGCGTGTGGTCAAGCTTCTTAGGCTATGTTTTCATTGCTTGGTCAGAAAACAAAAAACTTCTGTCCTGAGCAACACCAAGCACACCAAGCTCGAGGCGAAAGTTGAACTACCTTCGTCGTCAATCCTCAATATCGAGTCCATGTCTAGTCGGATCTTCTTGTCCAAAAAAGGTATCGGTAACAGGATAAAAAAACTGTTGACGTTAGCATCTGCCCTCGCCACTTTTGCAGTTTTCGGTTCATGTTTCCCAGGCAGCGACAAAGCGCAAGAAATATATAAGATGATGAGTGGAACCAAGATGTCGCCGTTTTGGAGCAATCCAAGAAAACAAAAGAAGGGAAGCTACGAATGGGTTCAAGATCCAGTTTGCTGCGGAAATGTAGCTGAGCTGCTTCTAAAGTTCGAAAGTGTCGAGCCGAATTTGTACTGCTTCAACGTTGACTTTGTATCTCGCACGCGTTATCAATACTACTGCAACGTGACACGCTTCAACCCAGTTTACTCTGAGTACCTCAGAAGTGCTGTCCAATTCTTCCACGACGTGGGGATGATGACTGAGACTAATTTCACTGGAAATATTTTCTGGAGACTAGAAGACGATGCCTGCATGCATCCAGATCATGTGCGAACGTTAAACAATCTCGGTCATATTGTGGTTGCGCACTCTGTGCATGTATCGGCATGCAGAGTCTCTTCGTTTTCAGCTTTGGTGCCAAATTTCCACTACATTAAAACCAGAGGTTTTCATGATGTTTTGAGAAAGCTTAAGAGTCATGGACTACCTTTTGACCAGCGACGTCCTCAAGTTTTCTGGGCTGGCTCTACCACAGGGAGCCCATGTGCTTTGAACAATGCGACCTGTATACATGCGTGTGTGAATTTGAACCGCGTAAAGCTAGTACGCCTCGCTGCTCGTGTTCCTTGGCTCAACATGTCCTTGACGAGTGCTGTGCAGTGGTGCTCAGGAGAAGAAACTTTCCTGAAAAATGCCGGGTTGTTCTTCCAAAAGACGGACGAGGAGGAATGGATCAAATACCGGGGTATCCTGGATATTGATGGCAATGTTGATGCCTGGGGGCTGTACTGGCGTTTAAGAAGTGGGAGCGTTGTATTCCGCGTCTCGTCGCAATATGAAAATTTCTTAAGTTCAAGGTTGGTCAGTGGAGTACACTTCGTGCAAGTCAAACAAAACTTGAAGGATCTTTCCGATGTAACAGCGTTGATCAAAGGCAAACACACGTCTGCGACGCATCTCAATCTGTCGACCATTGCCAAAAATGCTGAAGCTCTCTTGTGTGAAATGACGTATGAAAGCATCATCAAAGAGTTTGCTGGAGTTCTACTACTTTCAGGCACAACAAATGTGAGGTCGCAGGCATTCCCTCGAGCCCCATTTTTGGAGTTGGGAACGCGCTGGGAACTCGCCAACAGAGTACATGATATCAGTCAGACATACTTCAAGTAAGATTTAACGCTGCGAGGAGACGGCGTCGGCGACTGGTCGCCGCGATATCGTGCGACGCCACGGTGCCTCTCAGCCCTATGACGGTTGACGAGACGAGTCGATGCCCAGTCGCCGGCTACTCGCGGGTACGTGCCGGGTGTCCGTCCCGGGGCTGATTGACTCGTCATTCGACCGTCATTCGACGAATGATGTGATATGGAATTACGAATCGTAAATTACCTCTTGAACCGTGAATGTGAATCACAAGCGTCGAGGACGACTGACTCATTCAGCCGCGTCATTCGCAGTGGTTCTCGCGATTCCTCGCGGGTCAGGGTTGGTCTGGTGGGTGCCCGGCTGCGCCGACACGAGGTCACGGGCGAGCAAGTTGGTGGAGTCGACGAGGCGGTCGGCCTCGACGTCGTGGGTGTGGTGTCGGGTGTGCCCCCTCAGCCAGTAGCCGAGTGGGGCGTCTAATCTGCGTGCGGTCAGGGTTGGTGGTGGTGGTGGTGCCGGTGATGCTGGTCGTAGCCGTAGGCGTGGCTGCGGGGGTGTCCGCCGAAGCGCTCGATGGCGACGCCGACGATGATGAGCACGCAGGCGAGCGCGTAGGCGAGGTAGACGATGGCGACAACGGCGACCCAGCGGTCCGGGCGTCCGATGTGAAGGCTCGGGGTCTCGGGGTTGAGTCCGCGGTTGCATCGTGTCCCAGCGGTCGAGGGCTCGTCGCTTCGCGGTTCGGCATCGCCGTTGGCGGGGCGACTGAATCGCCGTCGCACGGGTTGGGGGCGGTCGTCGTCGTCGGCGGCGGACGCGGTTGACCGCCGCGGGCCGGTGGGGTTGAAAGCGAAGCTCGCGGATATGGGGGCGTTGTTACGGCCACCGCGCCCGGCCCGTGGTGCCGTCAGCCGAGCCGACAGCGTCCATCGCGGCGCCGGTCGCCGGTTCGCGGATGACCCCGCAGAACTCGGCCGGCAGTGGCGGCAAGCCCTCGTGCTCGCAGCCCGCCCACGAGCACCCACACTTGGTGCCCGTCGCGTTCGGCGGGGCCGGGGGCTCTTCCCCGCGACCCGCCAGGTTAGCCTCCGCTCTTGGCGGCAGGCCGAGCACACACCGCGTCGAGACAGCACAGGCTGTTCGGCTACACGGACGCAGACGCGGAGGTCGACGAGGGATTCACCTCCGTGGACAAATTCGTCAAGGAGAGCAAGACGCACCGGTGTGTCTGGGACCAGGACCACGCCTTCTGCACGTAGGGTTGCGACGCGCGCGTCAGGCCGCGCCTGTGCGCTTTCGCGGGGTGGTGACCGCGCTGTAGGACGCGTTATACATAGCCAAACGCTCCTCCGACACTGTGCCACGTCAGCACGTGCCCTGCGCAATGAGCCTTCCGAGATGCGCGCGCGCCCATTGCACGCGCGCGCGTCACCTGCTGCGCCCATCGACGGCACGTTAGAAGGCACCACCCTCGTTTTGGTCAAAATCGTCTCTTCAAGCGTCAAAATCGACGTCGTATCGGCTGAATTACACTTCGGAACTCACTACGGGACAGTCTTGCCTGGCTCAGCCCTATAGCTAGAGAGGGTCGCTTTTTGGAGTTCGAGAGACAGAAATTTCGCTCCTTTACAGCCGCCTGCGCCGCCATAGGAGGGGTTGGCGACACTTCCGTCTGCGGTTGACATCGTGAGCGCATTTCCACGAGGGCTACCACAGAGCGCTGAGACGACCATTATATGTCACAACATGCATTTGACACAAGATCCGCAAGTCGAAACCACAAACAGAGCGAGTTATCATCAAAAACCTGCCAGTGCCGCCGAGCGGCGTCGTCGCGGCGCCTCTCGGTGGTTTGCGGCGCGCCGTACGCCGCTCACCCAACTCACAAGACGCACACGATTTCTGCTTGAAGCATCGACGAAGCCGGTGCGAGACAGTCATGCATGCGACAATACACCGAACGCTTATAGTTTTACATGCACAGATAAAGTGAAGTACCATTTTCAACACAATAACGCGTCAGCAGCACCTGTCGGCGGTGCTTGTAGACGACGCTGAGACCCGAGATTGTCTCCAGAGCGAACACAAATAATGGACCATGTCAACATAAAGGTGATATGGGCGGGGGCGAGGATCGAAATCGACATGCGTGACACACATCGTAGTCGATCCACAGTAAATGAGCACCCCTTTGGCTCGGAAGCACTAGTCCCAAGCTCATCGATGGTCTCCATGCACTAGGGAAAATAACCCTTCATTTCGGCGAATAATAAGGTGCAGGTTTCCTTGCTCTTCGAACGTGTGCTACACTTCAATCTAAGGATGTCATTGATACAAACCAAATGCATAGTTACATGCCATTTGATGATCGAAGTACGTGAGGTCCGGGGCGAGGTCTGCGCCCCGGAACTCTGCCACAGTGACCGTGATCGCACGAAGCCTTATATGTTCTCGCTCCCACTTATTGTATCAGTTTCAACTACCCCAAAATTTCCTAGCTACTGAATAGACCGATTGCACTATGGGTCGAGCAAATGCCTGATTTATAAACCCAAGTCGAGTTTTTGAAACTTTCGAGCGATAGGATAAGCGCCAAAAAACTCTCCATGCTGCACGTGCTTTTTTGCTCATAAACCCGTTCCCTATGGGCAAACAGTTCAAAAATGTTCAAAAATGTTTGAATTGTTCGAAGCACCGCGCGACGCGTGCGGGCTTTGCGCCAAAACCCAGTGGTCTCGCGAAATCCTTTGACAAAATGATATACAAGGAGCATGTGCTCAAGTTCCTTGAATGCGAGCTCCAGCGATGGAACGTGCAGGTCGCTACCGGGGCGTATACGCGGACACCACGACGATCTCTGCTGAATTGACAAATAAATACGACTAGATACGCTGCTTCAGCTGGGTCATATTTTGATTAAAACAAAAATATAGCTAAGCAGGCGCAACTTCGCACGCGTCTGACGCACGAAAGTGAACGGCAACATGGGTCGCCCTTTCGCCTCGCGCGGTTTATTGTGGAGTTTTTCCTCATGTTCAGGTGGTGGCACAAGCTTGCGTCGACGTCTTCGACCTTTACGCGGCATAAGAGCCCTCCTGGGTCGCTTATTTTGGTCAAAATATCCTCTTTTTTTAAGCCAAACAAACTTACACTATCACTACGAGAACGAAATGCCTAAAATCCAACTAAAATCCTAGGATTTTAGGGCGATTTTAGTCTAGTACGATGGCACTAAAATCGCCCTAAAATTGAAACGTTTTAGGTCGATCTCAGTACCCTAAAATCGCCCTAAAAATTAAATAAGTTTCCCGGCGATAAATAATTATTTCACACGCTGGCTCGCTCGCTCTCTCGCTTCCCCCGCATCAATTTTTCGTCGGGATGGATAACTGGCGGGATTTTAGGGCGATTTTAAGCAGGGCGATTTTAGGAGATTTTATTGGCACACAGCACGCAGCAGCACGCACGCAGCAGCAGCGCGCGCGGCGCGCGCGAGAGCGATCGAGGACTAATATTAGTGCTCGCTCGTTCGCTGCTCGTTTGCTGTTCGCTCGCTGCTCGCTCGCTGTTCGCTCGCTGCTCGCTCGCTGTTCGCTCGCTGTTCGTTCGCTGCTCGCTCGCTGCTCGCTCGCTGTTCGTTCGCTGCTCGCTCGCTGCTCGCTCGCTGTTCGCTCGCTGTTCGCTCGCTGTTCGCTCGCTGTTCGCTCGCTCGCTCGGCTCGCTCGGCTGGCGCTGTTAAAATCATATTCGACCCTTGGTCCAGCACTGCAGCACGCGCGCTTCGTCGCGTGCTTTACAGTCTGGGGGCTCGAACATGATTACCTTGCGCCTGAAGTCTTCCAGCGCGACGAACATCGTGTCCGGTGAAGCTTTGCTAACAGTGCCATACCCAAGAGCTTTGTGTTCTTCAGTTGTGATTTCCCGAAAACAATCCATCTCACAAAACCGAAAAGTACCTTGTGCCCATGTCTCGCATCTTGTAGTACCTCAGCACTCGACCATATCGTCTGGTGGACGCGTCATCGCCCTTGAGCTGGTAACAGACATGGTGGGAACATCGCGACCTTGTCCGGAGGTACTCCACAGAGTGGAACACTTCTAAATCAACTTTCGCTCTCAGGAACACGTGCACCAAAACTTTGCCCAACTCCAAGGCTGAATCCATGACTTCTTGCCCTCTACCACGTAAGAACCTTCTGAGCAAGTCCAATTTGTCTCCAACGAACGCTTCCGTGACTTCGACTTGCTTTCCAGATCCTACAGGATGCTGGTAAAGCTTGACGTCGTCGAGATTTTCGCTGTTCAAAGCTTGACTAGGATCTCGATAAATCATCTCGTGTACATCTCTTCCAGCGGCTGCGGCGTCGTTGAGGGCACATTCCAGCAGATAACAATTCCCCAAGAATATGTCCGGTTGCAGCACCACCCGATCCTTTACCCATTTCTTATACCGCTGGATGGCCCTTTCTACCCAGAACTCTAACGTGTGCTTGATCGGGCCTGTCTAGCACTCTTGTTCGTACGAGTGCACTGTTAGCATTCGAAGGTTGATGGTACAAAACTGGATCCCAAGTTTTGACTCCACAAACTCAGCGTACGTGCGCATTGAGACTTTCGCTTCGACGCGCGCCTTTTCCTTTTGCCTGGCGTCTAAGTGATCATACCACTCATGCGAACACAAATAATGCAGAAACGCTCGTCGAAGATGCATCCAGGCGTCGAAAGCTTGGGGACAGCTTTCTTTCAGCACGTCATGAGCGATGACTGGACAAAACGTCTCGGCCCAGTGCAACCAATTTTCCATCACCCACGTGCCTTTATATCTCACAATGTCAGTGTACGGTCTCCCCATGTCTGATGTCAGCACCAAGTATTTTGCGCGACTAGACATCTTCTTCCGATCTGCATTCGGACTTTGCAAACAGTGCTATTAGTGATGCGATTCGTGAGTGACGAGTTTTGCTGGGCGACGCATTCCCGTCGGTGAAGCCTGGAGGATTCACGCGCGCACAGCTCATCGCGAAGAAGGCGCGTGACCACCGGTAACGAAACGCCGTGATCCTTTACCGGCATTTCCTTCAGTCAATGAAGCGCACTGACCTGGAGTATTGGGTGATCGCCTCTTTCATATATGTCATGATCACATCCTCGGTCAGCCACGCATGCGTCTCTGAGAGCAGCGTGGCGGCAGCCTTCGCTTTGTCTGGCGCTGCACGCAGTTCGCGCAGAAGCCTCGGGGCATCGAGCTTGACTTTTGCCGGATCAATATCAAAAGCATGAATCCCATTCAACAGACCTTCATCGAACAAATCCGTAAACACGTTCACCCTCAGAAGCGTGCAGCCCGCACGGGCTATGGCGAGAGGCCGATTAAATGAGTGTGCGTTGCCATCTATGTCCATCGCGTACTTGAATGATGACAACTCCGAAACTTGCAACGTTGGTTTCATCAAATCTGTGATCGAGTCCTGCTTTATCGTCTGGATAGCCGCATGAATGCCAACATCAAACCCTGAGGTGTTTACTAAGTCACGGGCGACCTTGATCCTCAAGTTTGTATCTACACTTCCCATCCCTGTCGTCGAGCCCCGGAACACCACCTCATCTTTGCGTTGCGTCCAAGACTGGTTTTCGCGCAGCTCAGCTGTGCGACCAAACTTCGCAAACAAATCCGGATGCGGGAACAACAGATCCAAGTGACAGTCACGAACCTTCGACATGGACCACACCGGCACGCCTTCTTTTCTGTTCACTATCCCCTCGCGGATGTTTGGATGAATCGCCGTGAGCTGGCTCATGTTTGGGCATTCTCCAGTCACTGCCGGCTCGTCAAAACCATTGACGACGAAATACACGTTTTGACCTGGGGAAAGACGCGACGCGACCACTTCGGAGTAGCGTTTCATGAAGTGATGGAAAGGCTTCGTCGCCCAAAAGTTGATACCTTGCCCTGAAACGTGAGTCCATCTTGCGCCACCATCGCTTTCGTCCTTCGTGAGGGTGTACAATCCAAGCTGTTGTGGCGATCGCTGCACAACCCTGCGCATTCGTGCGAGACTGACATTTGCAACTTCCCCGCGAGCAAGATATCGGGCATCTGAAAGTGCCTTACTGAAGTACTGTAGCGCACACCCTACTTTTTGTCCCCCCTGCTCTGCTCGAGAATGTAATTCAGGATATCCTGGTGGACATTCGATGGTATTTTGTTTTGGAATTGGCTTCGTGAGATCAGCGCGTTTCGGCAAAGACGCGTTCCTCAACGGACCTGACGACGCTACTCTCTTCTCGGAAGACATCTGCCCGACGGTGTCGATGCTGTTTGAATATGAATCTTTGACGTTTGCACCTTCCACCGCCTTGTGAAAAAGTGCGATGTCATCCAACGAAGCACACTCGCCAGCAAACCAATCGTATTTTGCACGATATATTTTTAAGATGGAATGTATCCTTTGCTTGTCTATCGCTATGTCTGATTGAAGCAAATCTTTGGCAAGAACAGCGGCCGAAACAGGCTGCAGAGCATCTTTACCCCCGTTGAAATGTACCAAGAGTGGCCGAGTTTCGTGCTCAGTGTTGATCACTCGTCCACTAAGTGCATCATAATACGCCCCACTTCCTTCACGATCAGCGTATCTTTTGCCTTCAAGATTAGTGCCCCACCCAGTCTGAAAAATGAGTGCTCTCCGATCGAGCACGATGTGAAAAGTGGATTTTCCGCCGGAGCCGTTCTCATCCTTTCGCAACTGCTCAGCATAAAGCTCGTGTAAGGCGAGTTGGTCATCCTTTGCGTCACTGAGACGGTCATATGCGGAAGCGATCATATATCTAATGGCTTCCACCTTACCGATATACGCTCCTGAGTTCAAGTACATGAAGGTGGAGTTCTTGCTCGGAAACTCGGCACATCTGGAACTTCCCCCGGGGATCCTCTCCTTATCTTTCACCATGTACGGCCAGCAGTTTCTCTCTGCAGCAACGAGAACGACACGCTCACCGTGCTCTCTAAGAGTCTCATGAAAACGCTGACTGACCTCTTGGAGGTCAGCGAGATAAACCACATCACTTGCGTCTGCAAATAACATCGTACTGCTGTTGTGTAGGCCCAGCTTGCTGAGAGTGGTCTCGTTTGACAGCAGGGCCTTCATTCCAAAAAACTTCTTCATCTTCGGATCACCGGCGAAGCTTGAGAACGACATTTCGTCGACGCCGAGTATGCCAAGTTCGAATCCATTACGCGCGGCGGTGACCAACGACCTACATAATCCTTGCGTGACTCGATCAGAGTACGTCAGAACGGTAATGTCATGGAGTTCGGGTTCGCCTTTATTTGGTTGGTCGAACCGGCCCAGAGGCGGCTCTGAATCTTGGACTGTAGAGAGGAATACGGATTTGTCGGGGTCCGAAATGCTCCATAGCACTATTGTGGCCGCGAATAGAAGCGGAACAAGAATAGTCTGACTTCGCCGCCCGACAGAGCGGCCGGCGAGGGTGTTTTTCATTCCAGAAGGGGAATCAGCGCGATCAAACCCTAGTGACTAGTGTGTGTTTCGTTCCAACATTCATCGACATATTCCCAGAAGCAAGCAAGTAAGGCCTAGCTAGTGCTACTAATAATCTATTACCTTCGAAAGTAGGTATTGCCTATCACTCGATGCTACGACGCTACACATGTACACACGTAGCACTATACCATGTAGATACGTTCGTGTTGTTCGATACGATGTTACGATATATGGGGTATTGCGTTTCGCCATATCATGATAAGTGACCTGCTATGCCAATTAGTAATATCTAGCTAATACATAGTATGTCTGCATGTACGTGCGTACGTGCGTCGTCGCGTCTGTACGTACGTAGCTACATATCACGTGCAATCAATTTTTAGAAAATTCGTTTTCGTTCTTCAATATTATTATTCATTCAGGGCCGTTCTATCGAAAATCGTGATTTCTGAATTTCGCCCCGAAATTTTGGGGAATTCGCCCTCCGGCTCGCCTAAATTCAGGCGGAGCGTTCTATGGAATTGTGGGTTCTCGAAGTTTTTGTATGGGCATTATGTCGAGCCAAATTCACCGGAAGCGGACCCTCGGTGAATTATAATTCACCCAGGACTTTTTGAAAGGCTATTTTTGCTTTCAAATCAAATTCACCCAGGGGTAACAAATTCCAACTTCGCACGAGTTCTCGGAGAAGTCCGAATTTGCGCTGGGCAAAAAATGAATTTTCTTTTGAAATTCGTTTTTTGCGAAATTCGCGAGCGAATTCGGCGGAAGACTATTTGCTCATACAAAACGAAAATTTCGACCCCCGAAATTCACTTCATAGAACGGCGCTCATTCATGGATAATTATCTGAGTAAACGAGATTAATAAATTTAGAGCGAGGCGTCTGTTTCTGTATGTCTTTCCTCGTCGCTTTTTACGACGAGAAGTGGGCGAAACATTCATATTTCACGAGCGATGGAGAGCGACACGTGGTGGACTGTCTCACGGGCGTGACTCAGGGTTGCGGCCTGGGCAGCACCATGTACTCTATCGCGACTTTCGTGGTTGTGAAGGCGGCGATGACCGGAAATCCGGGATGCGACGAGACGCACAACGTCGCGTTCGCGGACGACGGGACTTCACTTGGTCCGAAAAACCAAGTCATCGAGTTCGCTGGCGAAATAAAAAATCGCCTTCGCGACGAAGCTGGCTTGCACTTTCGCAAGTGGGAGATTTACGGTGGAGTTGACGCGTTGGACGCGGTGAAGGCGGAGGAGGTCCGCCGTCTCGCGGACGACGCTGGACTGCAGGGCGCGCGCGTGGAGGAGAAGGGGTTCGACCTGGGAAGGGCGACTCCAAGCGCCGGACGGGGCAATGACCGGGGGATCCGTCTCCTCGGTGCACCCGTGGGCGACTCTGGCTACGCGGCGAAATACGTGTACGACACCGCGGTCGAACACGAGACCCTTCTCGGCGACATCGCCGAGTTGGGTCGCAAGGACGGCTATGATAAGCCACACGAGGCGTACCAGTTGCTGAGGTTCTGCGCGGTGCCGCGGATCACGCATCTGTACGGCCTCGTTCCCGAACCGATCGCGCGCGACGGCTTTCGAAAAGCTCACTCTGATCTCATTTCAACCGGCCTGCAAATTGCAGGAATTCCTGAGACAGAACTGAGCGGGATCGCCAGAACGCGCCTCGCGCTGGGACTGGGTCTGGGTGGAGCGGCGATCACCGGACCGGAGGGGGTGGCGGATGAGGCCCTAATTGCGAACTGGAACGCGTGCGCGACGGTGCTCCGCGAGGCACCGGCCCTCAAGGAGGTCATCGGCGGGAGATCACCGCCGAGGGGTATGCGCACGCGCGGGGGCGACCGGCGTCGCGACGACAACTCGGGTCCGATGTGGGGGGCGTTGCCTTCCATCTGGGACGAGCAGCGACGGAAGCTGCAGAGGGTTGTCGAGGACGCGAGGAGGGCGGTCGCGCCCCTGGAGGAATCCCTGAGGAGGGCGGAGTCGGTGCCGGGTCCTGCGACGAGAAGGCAGCACACGCTCCGCACGCGGAAGGCGGCGGACGCCTCGCAATCGTTGAAGGAAGCCAACGCCATGCTCGCGAATTCCGAGAAGGCGTTGGATCTGTTTCCTTGCGATTTCCAAGACTGGGACCGAAACGCGGCGGAGTGCAAGATAAAGTGGAAGGGGGTGCAGCGCGCACTGTCCACTTTGGCCCACACGCAGAGGTGGGCGTCCTTGCACAGCACGCTGCTCGAGAGCGGCGGGCTCGACGGGCAGCCCGCGGGCGCGGCGGACGACGCGGACGGGGAGTCGCCCGGCGTCGTTGCGGACAACCGCACCGCGGCGCAACTCGAGGCGAGGGCGGAGGCGGCGAGCCTCCTCTCGTCTGGCGGCGGGGAGGCGATGCTCTGGCTCGAGCATGGGTGGAACTACGGCACGGCGAACCTCACGCCGGCGGAGTTCAGGTCGGCGTTCCGGTTCTCCTTCGAGATCCCGGAGCCGGCTCTGACAAGGGCCGCGGTGGGGCGTAGACCCTGTGCCTGCGGGGGCAGAGACTGTGGAGGAAAAGTGTTCTCGACCGGAAGGCAGTACGTGTACCACGTTCTGAACCGGAAGTCCGATACGGGAGGCGGATCGGCGTGCAAGAGGCACAACATGATCAACAACACGGTGCGCGCCCTCGCGGAGAGGGCGGGGGTGACCGCCCTGGTGGGCGGGTATTCGTGTGTCGTGCCACGTGATCCGCGCGGAGAGGGGGACGGCGAGAGCCCCCACGCGGACATTTGGTTCGAGTTGGCGAGCGGCGACAAGTTTTGGGGAGACTTGACGCTCGTCAACGTCGTGGGTGGCGGCATGCGAACGAGGTTCGGCAGCGAAAGGGTGTCGGGCGCTGCGCTGCGTGCTGCACGCGAGAAGAAGGAGGAAACGTACGCCGTCGCCGCGGAGGAGGATGCGAGGAGAGTGTTCACACTTGGGATTGAGATGGGTGGCCGCATGGACCCACAGTTCCACGAGGTGTTGTACCGTCTCGCACGCGCCGACGCGGACGCGGCCATCGGCCCTTTGGCGGAGGGAGCGGATGCCTCCAGGGTGGCTGAGCACAAGATGCACCTGAAGCGCGTCAAGCGCCGGATGATTGCGGCGATCCAGACGACAAGGATCAAGTGGGCAGTGAGGTGTATCAATAGTGCTTGTCCGCACGAAGGAGTGAGAGTTGAGAGGAGGTAGTGTTTTGATTCCAAGGTGGGGTTTCACTAAAAAATAAAAATAAATAAATAAATTTAGGGCGCGCGATAACGACGAACGAAGTAGAACGACTGTCGTTAATGAAGTCGCTACTTCGCTAACCACTCTCAGCAAGTAGAGCCTTTGGGATCCACAAGCACTGACTGTGAACCTTAGACTTTTGAACTCGATTGTTCAATGTATCACGGACTGTCTTAGCAAAGTCGATGTGCGTATATCGGGCTGGTCCTCGCCGCGCTCGATACAATTGGAGCCGGAGCCGGCTGCTCAAATTTGCAAGCTTCATTGCAGCTGTCAAGTTTCTCTCAGACATATGGATATCACGTTTTCTCGACAACATTTCTTTCACTATTACACAGGAGCCCCCGGTGAGCTGGATCGACGAACGGTTGACAATGTTTTCGGCACCATGGCAGAGTCATAAGGTTCGTAACCTCGCCATTTATGCTTGTGTCAGCACTCGGAGAATGTTCCTATTGAAAACGATAACATACCACCTTTTGGCGTGTCCTGACGTTTTCTATCATGGCCTCTTCGACTATCTGTTTCACGTGCCAGCGTGGTGCTTCTCACACAACTGCCTTGAACCTTTCGGCAGATCACATTACTTGTACGCAACATTCGTCACGTCGACATATGAATGGATTACATCGTTGGACCTCGAACCTCCAGCACCCACCGCTGGCTGCAAAATCGCAGTTCTCGTTGAACCTCGCGAGCACCCGTTATTTGAATATACTGTAAAACAGGTCATGTCGACCCTCGGTGCTGGCTGGTCACTGCAGCTCTTCGTATCAAAATACAATGAGGATTATGTCAGGAGACAACTAAACATTGAAGATGGAAAGAAAGGTAGACATATAATTGTCACGCGGTTGAGCGAGTTTGGCTTGGATGACATGGCTCACTCAGGCAATCGTATACAAAGTGCTTTCAGTGCACATAAAGCTATGTATAGCGCACTTCGAGGAGAGCATATCCTTTGGTTTCAAATTGATGTAATCTTGAGGCACAGTCCACCAAGTGCATGGCTCCAATATGCGTACATCGGATCTGAGTGGCTTGGGTGTGAGTTCCCTTCCTGCACTGCAGCTGTTTGTAAACGCGTGTGTGGAGGTGGTAACAGTGGACTCTCACTCCGCCGCAAATCTGCGTTGTTACCTATAGCCACCAAAGGGAAATTGCCTGAAGATTTGTGGGGACTATCCGAATCGGGTGTACGCGAACGACCGAGGCGGGACTATTTTGAGGACGATGAAGAGCACAACAACTCAGAAACCCGCTGGTTTGAAGACGATTTACAGATAAGCTTCAAGCTTTCAAAACGTAATCTCTTGCCCCCTGGAGAAGTACCTTCGCAGTTTGCAATCGGCGAGGCGCTGCCTAAGGAGGGAATCGACCGTACTGACCCCTGTGGAATGCACAAAACTTGGATGACGCCTCACATTTCCCCGTCGATCATCGAGAGACTCTTGGAGATGCCATACCGACGAGCCCAGGTTGAATACAACAGAAGGAGCTGAGACTTCCCGGAGTCTGGCCGCGAGGTTGTCAAAGTTGTTTGCGCTCTACGGGGCTGTGTACTTCGGACGGAGGCGCCCACCCTCGCGCTTTGCGGTCGCCTGAGTGTGTTAGCTTGTATCCTCAGCCCGGTGGCTCGCTGGAGGAGGATGGCGAGTTCGCGGTAGGACTTGTCGCCTCTGTAGTCTATTTGCGATTGGTCTCGCTGAACTTCTCGTAGGCCGCACCCGTGACTTTCCGCTTTGCGCCCAACCCCCCTTTCTTGAGGTTCTGCAGATCACCGAGTTCCTTCCACTGCTTCTTCGATCTGGCGTACACGTTCTTGCCGACGACCCAGTCCTCCGCGACGTCCGCGACCTTCTTTCCTGCGGCGACTCCCTTCTTGAACGCTGCGACGAACTGGTAATGTTCATCCACGGTGAGGTCGCGTGTGTCCGTCCTCACCATCACGGTGCGCCAACGTATATCACGGGCAACGGACATCAACCCAGGCGCGGGCACATGAGTCGAGGAAGACGTTCGACGCGCGTACGAACGCGTCGTGAAAGTTCCGTGCATCTCCGGAAGAGGTCTAGCTTCGACATTCAGCTTTGCGAGGTAGCGCCTAACGCGGCTCGCAAGCATCTTTCGCCTTAGCCTTGCGTCGGTCGCCTTCTTCCGAGACATGCTGCCACTCCCAGCGCACAGACGGTGTGCTGGCTGGTACAATCGCACCAGGAACATGATAGGACTCTTTAACGTGGGAAACTCGGGCAAAAAAGCAGACTAAATTTTCGGTGAGTTGTGATTATCCATTTTATCGTGACTGTTTACGGGCTGCACGACACATACCATAGGTTTTGGGCCCGTTCCCCAAAGACGTTCCCCAGCGATTTCCTCCAAATCGAGGGAATGCTTACCATGTAATAAGCAGTGATCATCACGCTTGCCGTGCGGGCGGCCGAAGCAGGCCGCGCAGTGGTCTTTCCGCTTGCCGTGCGGGCGGCCGAAGCAGGCCGCGCAGTGGTCTTTCCGCTTGCCGAGCGGGCGGCCGAAGCAGGCCGCGCAGTGGTCTTCATGCTGGCCGAGCGGGCGGCTGGAGCAGGCCGCGCAGTTGCTTCCCGCTTGCCGTGCGGGCGGCCGAAGCAGGCCGCGCATTGGTCTTTCCGTCTTTCGAGGAGGCGATGGTAGACGTCGAAGTTGACCGATGCATCGATGAAACTTCAGCTTCAAATGTAAACTACAGACTTTCAACTCGACCTCGTCCCAAACCAGCCGACCGAGACCTTCAGTCTGTTTGTTCGTAGAGGGAGGCACTAAGCCGGATTTTGACCCTTAAATCAAAGTTGAAGTAAATATTTTCTGACTGCCGCCATATCTGTGTGGGAAGCTCCGCGCGTCGATACCAACTGCCAGGGCCAATTCTGGCCACAGACTCACGGCACCTTCGGACCTTGCGATAGCTCATGAGGGCGATCCTCTCTCGGAAATAATTCAGTTCGGCCTACCACCACCCTCCGGTTCCGCGTCGCTCCCTGCGTTCGCGACCCTTCTCCAGGAGTTGAACCCCCCGCTTTTTCCACAACGAAGAGCGCCATGAACGAAGTAGTTCCCGAGACCCAGCCGACTCAGGAGGAGCCGATGCAGGGCATGGGCGGTGGCTTGTCCTTGTCTCAGCCCACAACTTCCCCGCCACCCTCTCTGTCCCGGCGGAGACATCGTTATCCGCTCGTGCCGCTCGCGCCGCTGCCCGCGAGGCGCGGTCGCGGGAATCCTCGCCACGCGCGAATATCGCGGGTGGCGAGGCACCTGCGGCACCTTTGGTACTCGCGGCGGAGTTGACCCCCATCGCGGAAGCGGGTGATTCCGAGGTCGAGGTCGTCGACGCTGTGCCCAGGGGCTCGATCACTGGGGGCAACTCGCATCCTTCTCGTTGGGGTGGCCACGGAGACGCGGCGGCTCTCGAAGATGACGTCCAACTACAAGGAGTGCGGTTCGACAACGCCAAGTAAGGCTGTCACGAGAGCGCACGAGGACGCGATCATAGCCGCCGTCCACGAGGATAGCAAGCAGGGCCACTCCTGCCCTGCATTCCTTGCCGACAAGCGCCTCGGTCAACCCTCAGGTGGTATGCAAGAGGTGTGGACCCGTGTTCAAGTCCTTGTGGATGCCGCAGCGCGACGTCAAGCTGTGGGGTGGATACAAGTGCTTGGCTTGGGCAAGCATGCGCGACAGGTTCTACCACATACATCATGGATGACTTCATCGCCAAGGATCCGACGAAGACGGGTGACCGGGGCCAGCACGACGAGACGTATGAGCGTCCCAGTTGTCTAGGTCACCTGCGCGGAGCATGGGAGGAAAAGCTCACCGCAGCTAGGAAGCACCACGGCGGACATAGAGGCCGACCGCGAGCAAGCCGCCCGGAGGAGGGATTTCGTGAAAAGGCCACATGTTCTCGTCGCAACCTCAGGGACGCGATGGACAACGGCTCGGAACAAGTCGGCGATGAAAGTACGTCTACCACCTGGCGGCGACGCGGTGACCGAAGATTTTGTTCACACATCCACGCAGAACATGAAGGCAAAAACGAGCGCAGTCAACCCGGCTGCTTTGCACGACGCCGCCATGGAGGCGAACCAACAACGCGATGCAAACGTGGAGCGCCGACACGCCGAGGACCAAGAGGCCGCGCAGCGCCAATTTCGCGAGGACCTCGAGGATCATCGCAGCGTCTGGGGGCGGACACCGAACCGCCGGCTCACCTGGTTGCCGTACAAGTGCAGGCGACTGTTAAACCACGCGGAGGGCCTCGCGTTTTCGGAAAGTCGAGCGGAGCAGTCGTTGACGCGCACGGCGTCGATCCGCGCGCGCAGCATCGAACGCTTACTTGGCTGACTGGAAATTCGATAGGGCGGTCGAAATCGAGAGGGTCGTATTTTCACTTCATCGCAGGGGTCTGTCCGGGAAAAGCGATTTAAAAGCAAAAGACCACTTTTCGGGCCAGCCTGGAACAGCCCTATACAAATGTAGTGAAACATTAAGCTTTGAGTTCTTTTACCTTTGGTCTCAAGTCGCTCACATACGTGCGAGAGAGGGAAGTAAAATTCAGAAGATAGATCACGCAAGTATCCATCATTTCGTTCGCTAACATATCATACTGGACATGCCTAAATAGTCTTCAACGCGAGTTATCCAAGCACGTAGATCACCATCAGCCGAACTGAAAAGAGAAAGAAAGGATGAGAGAAAGATAGGATCGCAGACTTTTTCAGGACATTGCACAGTAATGTCGCTCATGTTCGTTGTCTGCTGCTGCTTAGAAGCAAGCAAAATACACGCAGAACAGCCATTCAGAGGTTTCGGACCATGCCAGTGAAGTATCATGGCATCCCGCGACTGCTGCCAGTATGCTTTCCAGTTGAAGATATCATCGAGAGGCACGTCAGTTTGATGGGTTATGTGCAAGTACGCATTGAGGAGACCTTGGTCATGAACAGGGAAATTGAAGTCGTTTGCTACCGCAAACTGCATGATGGAAGCTTCTTCACGCGCCAGCCAAGTAGTGTTGATGATCATCACACCCGTGTTCTGTTGCTGGATCGAATTTCGTAAATTTTCGCCACCGTACAGAACTCGCCGAGGGAGTGGTAGGGACACGGGATCTATGTTCTTCAGAAACTGCACGTCTGTATCCGTGTACAAGAAGTGACTCTCGATTAAGGTGCTCTGCACTGCTCCAAACGAGCGAGTTGTGAACGCGTTCAGAATAACAGACGCAGCCTCCAAACGTCCGTAAATAGGTGCTTCATTCACATTTCGAAGCTGGTATTTGAAGACACGTCTAATGATCGTTATATTGTGAGGCAGATCTTCAGGTAGACTTTGGCCAGTGTCAGTCTCATAGTAAAGCAACACGGGATAAAGAGATGGTGAATTTTGGACAGCAGTGTGGAGGGCTATTCTCCAGTAGCACAAAGCTGGGCTTCCGCCGTCGACTGCTACAACCCATATCAAACGGTCACGTGAGGGGGTCAACGCAAAAGCATGCAGTGCTGAATAGGTGGTGTGGATCACTTTGAGACTAACTGTTGCCAACAGACTGATCACGATTAAGCGCTGCAGTAGTGTTCTCCTTCGCATTAGTGAATTTTCGGGTTCGGCTACCTTCGCCCTGAAACGGCAACTGAAGCTTCCAATAGAACGGCCGGAGGAAAGAAGTCGAGCACGAAAGGTTGTTTTCAGAAAATTTCTCTCGGTTTCATTTTCAAAGCAGCCCTTGAGCCCTTGATCGTGAGGGAAGGCAGCAGCACGCAGGTAGGGGGCACGCAGATAATAAAAATATTAGTCCATACAGAAAAAAAAATCCTTCCCATAGCCTAAAAGGCACATTTTGAACTGTTTGCCCATACAAGACCAGATTTTCTCTGTTTTTTGGAGAAAATTTTTGAGGGAAACCTTTGCAACTTTTTTTGGTTTCTTGCAAACACTACGAAAACGAATTTTCTAAAAACGTTCTATGACAAACAAAATGAGAGTGAATAGCGAAGTATCGACTTATTTAGCGACTTTCGTTAATTAAGTCGTTACTTCGTTATCGCCCTAAATTTTCTCTCGTTTTCTCCGTAAATTTGATTTTTTCTTTTCTTTCTTCCAACTTTTTGTATTTTTTTCATATTTTTCGTCGACCAATCAGCGCGCGGTATTCCAGAAAAATAGGAAAAAATACCGCGCGCTGATTGGTCGACGAAAAATATGAAAAAAATGTAGGACACGTGGCAAAACTTTCTTTCGTCAGCCAATCAGCGCGCGATAAAAAAGATAAAAAGGAAAAGAAAAAGAAAAAATCAAATTTATGAGAAAACGAGAGGACATATTTCCTAATTTAGGGCGATAACTAAGTAACGACTTAATTAATGAAAGTCGCTAAATAAGTCGGTACTTCGCTATTCACTCTCATTTTGTTTGTCATAATTCTAAGAAAAAATTAGAACGTTTTTAGAACGTTTCTGGAAGGCTTTTAGAATTTAAGTTCCCTTAAGTCAGCGAAGTTTAGACACGGGACAGCGGGTCTAAGCAACCTTAGGAGGAAACCGAAGATCAATTGTAAAAACTCGTGATCGTGCCGTCATCATTGGACGACACCCTTATTGTATAGAAAGCGGAACTTCTTCGTGACCTTGGGAGTGCGCATGGAGAACTTTTCATCCACAGATAGGTGGTTCATTTTGGGGCAGAGAAATTGAACCTGCTTCTGCGTTTTTTCGCCTCCACGAGCCATCGTCTCAAAGTCTTCGAAGGAGAGTTCCTCACCTTTACTTTTTTTGTATCCTTTATTTACATTTGGCGATGTCTTCACACCCTTTTTTCCGGAGGCAATAGAACTTACATCCACCCAAGATGAGCGCATCGAAATGGAGCATCCCACCCTCCTCGTCTCTAAGCCTGCGTATG
>JACLAA010006924.1_pt1 | contig 20813 bp, 19 predicted proteins | sample 8027891 | NCBI WGS metagenome assembly JACLAA01 (sample SAMN15724900, study PRJNA655200) | protist metagenome | isolation source: fluorescence activated cell sorting (FACS) single amplified genomes of... | place: Spain: Blaines Bay Microbial Observatory, Mediterranean Sea | collected 2016-01-19 | reverse complement strand
TTTTTGGATGTTTGGCTCCATCATGAGCAAGCATGCAAGAAAAGACTGGAACACGAAATTTCATGTCCATTTTTTTTGCAACATTGTTTACAGTTTTTTCACTTACTCCGCATCTCAGATCTTTAATTAAAATTCTTCTATACCAATTATTCCATTGATCTTTAGTTGATAAATCCATCAGTTCAATTATTAGATCCCTGGCAGCATGTCCTGTACGATCTCTGTCTATTAAAAGCTTTGCTGAATCTCTAAAATTAATCCAACTAAGGCCGGTACCATCTTTTTCAGATTCAGGAACTTGTTTTACTCCAAAAGTGACTAATGAGTCTAAGCACATTGCTAGGCCTTCTTGAAAATCTATTTCTTCTAAGTATTTCTGTAAAACACCTTCTTTAAAGAGACGACTATTATCGCTTTCCAATTCTTTAATAATTTCCCAAGAACGTATCATTTAATTCTCAGCCCTATTCAGTTGATTAATTCTCTCTATATCTTGAGCCTTAGACTCAATATGAGAAATCATTTGTTTGGTTATTGGTGTTCTTTCCTCATCACAAAGAGTTGCATGAAATTTCTCAGAAAAATTAATTGAGAATTCAATCATTTTTTTGACTGTTATTAGTGGATCTTCGATCATGCTTAAGTCTGATACAACAACGATTGCAAATGATTTTGTATCGTTTTCAAATGTCCCTGGGTTTAATGCATTAATTATTCTAAATTTTTCAATTCCATTTTCATCAACCATTGAAAAGTATTTATTTTTAATTTTTGCACCATAGTTTGATAAGAAACCAAAGATTTGATCGATATCAAAAATAGACTTATCAACAGATATTAAATAAAAACATGCTAATTCCTGATGATTTTGAGATTCAAATAGATCTATAGATGCCTCTTCTTGCAAATTATTATCTTCTTCTGTTGTATCGAAAGGGTCTGGTATTGATTCAATTTTTACTTTTAAATTACCTGAATTAGAAACTTTTCTAATAAATAAAAAAACAATTATCAAAAAGAATAATATAGCTAAGCCAATTAGATAGATTTCAGAGTTTATTCCCATTTATGATTCAGCTAATTTTAGTGCTTGATTGACATCGACTGATACCATTCTTGACACACCAGCCTCTTGCATTGTTACCCCCATAAGATAGTCACTTCTTTCCATTGAAACTTTATTATGGGTAATAAAAATAAATTGAACAGTTTTAGACATCTCTTCAACCATATTTATAAACCTTAGTGTATTTAAGTCATCAAGAGGTGCATCAACTTCATCAAGAAGACAAAATGGTGCAGGATTAAGTTCAAATATTGCAAAGACTAGAGCTAATGCAGTCAATGCTTTTTCTCCACCTGATAATTGTGAAATTGAAGAATTCTTTTTACCAGGTGGTCTGGCCATCAATATAACCCCTGCATTTAAAGGATCATCATCTGTAAGAGTTAATTCAGCTATCCCGCCACCAAATAATTTTGGAAACATCTCTTTAAGTCTTGTATTTACAGCATCAAAACTGTCTTTAAAGATTGTTTTAGTTTCATTATCAATCTTTTTAATTGCTCCAGTAAGTTTTTCAAGAGCGTCCATTAGATCTTCATATTGTTCGTCTAGTTCTTCTTTTCTTTTTGATTCTTCTGAAATTTCCTCAGGTGCAGCAAGATTTATTGCTCCAAGCTTAATTATTTTTGTTTCAACATCAGTTAATTTATTTTCGATTTCATCAAAAGTCGTATCTGCATAAATATCAAAATCAATAGAGTTTATATCTATTCCAGCTTCTTTAATTTTTTTATTTGAATTTTCTAAATTGATTTCATATGTTTTAAGTTCAATACGCACATTGGTAATTTTTTCTGAGATAGCTCTTGAGTCTAAATCAGAAATTGCTTTTTTATTCTCAAGTTCTCGTAAATCTTCATTAAATTTAGATTGTCTTTGTCTGAGTTTTATTAGTACTGATTCAGCCTCAGAACTCTTTTCAACAAAATCTTTCATCTCTAGCTCTATTGAAGTTTTAAGTTTTTCTGCTTCATCGATCTGCACTTCAAGTTCGTTTTGTCTTGAAAGATATTCACCCGTTAAAGATTTCGATTGTGCAGTAGCTATATTTAAAATATCTACTAAAAGTTTCTTTAATTCTTGGGCTTTATTTCCTATATTATCTTTGTCGATTCCAAACTTTTCTATTGTATGGATTATATTGTCTAAGAGATGCATAGCTTTTTCGCTAGGACTTAATTCATCAAAGTTTTTTTCAGTTTCTTTGGCTTTCTCATAATTTTGTTTAGCTCTTTGAAGGTTGTACTTTGTTTCTGATTCAGATTTATTAATATTTTGGAGATTAGCTTCTCTTTTTGCGATTTCTGCACCAACAGCATAAAAGTTCTTTTGTGCAATCTCATATTCACCCAATACAGAATCATTTTCAGTTCTGTATTGATCAATTTGAGATTGAATAGTGTCACACTCGGTGTTTTTAATTTTTAGATCTCGGTTATGAGAATCTAATTTTTTTTGAAGATCATCTCTATTATTTTTGGCTTCTATTGAAAACAAAACTGCCTTGTCTAATTCTAATTTAGCTTTGTCTTGTTTGAGTAAATTATATTTCTCAGCAGCTTTTGCTTGATTTTCTAATCTTTTAATTAATCTTGCAATTTCATCTCGTATATCTTTTACTCTAGATAGATTCTCTTTAGTCCTCTTAATTCTAGATTCTGTTTCTTTTCTTCTTTCCCTATATTTAGACACGCCTGCAGCTTCTTCTATATGAGTTCTGAGTTCGTCGGGTTTTGCGCTTACAAGCTTACTTACCATTCCTTGCTCAATAATTGCATATGAACTTGGTCCCAGACCTGTGCCAAGAAAAATATCTTGAACATCTTTTCTTCTGCACTTCGTATTATTTATGTAATAGTCAGACTGTGCATCTCTGGTCATAACTCTTTTAATTGAGACTTCATTAAAAGAAGCGTATTCGCCACCAATCTTTGCACTTGAGTTATCAAATAATAATTCTATGCTGCATTGTCCTGAAGCTTTTCTTTTTTCTGAGCCATTAAATATAACATCGACCATTGATTCACCTCTTAGATTTTTGGCAGATAATTCACCAAGAACCCATCTTACAGCGTCAATTACATTAGATTTACCACAGCCATTGGGGCCAACAACACCAACCAAATTTGTAGGGAAAGAGATTTTCGTTGGATCAACGAAACTTTTAAAACCTGATAGTTTTATGTGTTTAAGCTGCATTATAAGAGTCTATTTTTACCTCTATATTATAACTCTTGTGGTTTTTTTAACCATTCATTTGAATTAATTTTATATGTATTAGTAGAGCTATTTTTGTTCAAGACTATTAAATTTTTAGATAAGAAACTATCCGAGTTATCTTTGCAAAATACATTTATTTCTAATTCAATTGTTTCATTATTTAAATAAGCAGATGCTAAATCAAATCCTGGAATGATACTGTTTGCATTGGTCAACGTAACATCATAAATATTTATAAACTCACTTTGAGCAATCGGTATATCGGGGCCATTCATTATCAAAAGTTTTATAATTCCGTTATCTACTAAACATGGAAGTTCCGAACTTTTATCAATATCGAAACTAGCAGAAATAAATTCAGGAAATTTAGCATTTCTCAAGTTTGTATAAAGTTCGTAAAATAATACTTTTTCATTATTTGAAGTAAAAAAATTTTCTGAGAAAGCAATCATGCTTTCAGCTGATTTTAATTTATTTAGCTCAATAGATTTAGAAATTAAATTAATCATCCAGATCTTTAATTCATCTTCATTAAGGGAGCTTTCTACCTCTTTCAAGTATTCCTTAGAGATTGCAGCATCTATATAAATTTGATCAAGGATCTTATCAGATAACATTTGATTATTTAAACTCCCAAGGACAGAAAATTTGCTAACAAAAGCTATCAAACACAAAGAAAGTATTATTACTGATGAACCTAAAATAATGCCTTTATTATTAGTTTTCTGCGACAAAAGATAAGCTATTATTGGAAATGCTGCTAATAACAATAATAAATAAAATATTATCATTGAATTTTTCTTCTTAAAAAAAAGAAAAATAATCCTAGTATCAGTACTCCAAAAGGTGAAAACCACAAAATGTATGTTTCACTGCTAAATTCAGGTTCGTAAAGCGAGTCTTTACCAAAGCGTGTGGTGACATATTCTTTTATTTCATTATCTGTTTTATTTGAATTAATCATTTGTGCTATTTTTTGTTTTAAATCTTCTGAAATTGGAGCATTTGAACTTGATAAAGATCCAGACGTACATTTTGGGCACCTAATATCATTTAAAAGTTTATTAAATCTTTTTTCGTCTTCATCATTTGAAAATTCATACACCGCTCCTGAAGAAACAACTAAAGAAAAAAATATTAAAAATATATTTACATATCTCATTAAAATAATTCCTTTTCTTTGATAACTGGAATAAAAACCTGACTCCATATCGATTCATTTATTTCGCCTTGATAATGAGCAATTATTTTTCCATTACTTACTAAAAAAGTTTCTGGTGCCCCTGTTACGCCTAAATCTAGCGCAAGTGTTCCTTTGTAATCATGTATTATTTTTTTATATGGATTTCCAAACTTGGATAGCCATTCAAGCGCATCATTTTCTTCGTCCTTATAATTAAGGCCTATAACTGGTATGCCTTTCTTATTTAAACTCATTAGGTATGGGTGCTCTACTCTACATGTGATGCACCAGCTTGCCCAAACATTAATAATATAGGTATCACCAAGATCAGAACTAGTTATGAAACTTGAGCCATCTAATTCTTCGAGATTGAATTGAGGTAAAGCAAATTGTCTGTAGTCAGCTCCAATAATGGAATCATCCTCTGTTAATAATAAAAAAAACATTAAAATAAATGAAGCAGGAAGTATTAAGATTACTAACTTCAATATGATTTTCATATATTACTCTTTCTATTTGTAGATACTAAAACTATGCCTGCAAATGCCATTAGACAAGCAGAAAACCAAATCCATCTTATTAAAAAATTAATTTGAACATTAACAATCCAACTTCCATCTTCGAGCTGATCTCCTATTGTAAGATAAATATCCTTAAGAGGGCTTACGTGAATAGCTGTTTCGGTAGTTATTTGGCCTCTAGTAAAGTATCTCCTTTTTTCAGGACTTAAATCAAAACTATTTCCGTTTTTATCTTTAATATTAAATTCAGCCTTTACTGCGTCGAAATTAGAACCTTTTCTGACTCTTATGTCTTTAAAATAAATTGTTAAATCCTTATATTCTTCGAATTCATTAATCTTTATATTAAGAGCTCTCTCAGTACTTAGTAAACTATTAAAAGAAATTGAAACTAATAGTAATCCAAGTGCAAAATGAGCGATAGCACTAAAAGGATTAAGATATTTTTTAAAGATTAAAGAAATTGAAACCTCAATTAAATATCTGATTATGACCAATAGGCCAACGAATATAGATAATAAAATAGCTACATTATTTGTTTTAAAAACAAAATATATTGCAAATGTAATAATTACTGAAAAAATTAATGATAAAACTATTGGTTTTGTGAATATTTTAAAATTGATGCTTCTGGACCACTTAGAATCTACTGAAAAAAATAAAAACAAGGATGCCAATATTACAATCGGAATAAATATTGCATTATAAAAAGGTGCTCCAACACTAATTTTTTGATCGTATAGATATTCGTAGATAAGTGGATACACAACTCCCAGCATTACTGAAAAAATTAGCGTACCAAAAAAAATATTATTAATCGATATAAATGATTGTTTAGAAAATGTCTTTATATTTCCAGAGGGCTTTATTAAAGAAAATCTTAAAATAAATAAGCTAAGTGATGCTGCTATTATCACTGCAATAAAAGCTAATAAATATAATCCTCGTTGAGGATCATTAGCAAAAGAATGAACGCTATCTATTATTCCAGATCTTACAATAAATGCTCCAAATAAACTTAAAGAAAAAACTGTTATAGAAAGAAGTATCGTCCAGGTTCTTAGCTGAGAAGATTTTATTGAAACGCTCAAAGAGTGAAGGAATGCTGTTGCGGCCAACCAAGGCATTAAAGCTACATTTTCAACTGGATCCCAGAACCAATATCCTCCCCAACCTAATTCATAATATGCCCACCAACTTCCTAGAGTGATACCTACTGTTAAAAAAACCCATGCGGACACAGACCATTTATTTACAAGCTGTTCCCATTTCGCAGACGGATCACCATTTATTAGAAAGGCTAGTGAACATGCAAAGGGTATAACAAAGCCAACATACCCAAGATATAAGGTTGGAGGATGTATTGCTAAAGCAGGATCTTGAAGGACTGGATTTATGTCTGCTCCATTTAATGGTGCTATTGGTAGAATAGTTATAAATGGATTAGAAGTTATCAATAAAAATAATAAGAAGCCCACTATTATTAAGGAAATAACACCTATGGTCTTTGGTTTCAAAACTTCAGTATTTTTAATATTAATGTTAAAAATAAACCCCCATAAAGCTAAAAAGAATATCCATAAGAACATTGATCCTTCATGGGCGCTCCAAATGGAAGATATTTTATAAAAAATTGGTAGTGCAGAATTAGAATGATTGGCTATGTATTGAACACTAAAATTATCTGTGATTGCTAACCAAATATAAATTAGAAAGGAGCTTAATAAAAATAAAAAAGCATGAGAATAAGTTCTGCTAATTAGATTTGATATATATGGAGTATTACTTGTTGTAAGTGCAAAACTTCCAACTAAGAAAAAAAGTCCTGTTGATAATATTGAAAGGAAATGTGATATTTCAATTATCATTTTCAAGATTTAAATTGGGAGGCATATAATTTTCATCATGTTTTGCTAAAACTTCTTGTGCATAAAAAATTTCATTCTTAATAAAGCCTAGAGCTACAACCCCACTGCCCTCTTTAAATAAATCTGGAACAATACCCTCAAATACAACATTAATAGAGTTTTCATAATCTGTAATAATAAATGATATTTCTGATTTATATCTTTGTACTGAATCTTCAAGAACCATTCCACCAATTTTTATTCTTTTTTCAGATGGTATATCAATATTTTTGAGCTCAGTTGGAGTAAAAAAATAATCTAGATTAGAATTTAACGAATATAGTATTAGTGAAATTCCAGAAACAGAAAATAAAAAAACCAATAAAATACTGTAGAGTCTTTTTTTTCTAATCGGATTCATTAAATTTCTTTTTTAATTCTCTTAATTTTATTTTGTAATGACCAAAGGCGCTAATTAAGCAAACAATAACAATTGTAACCACGAACCATACATAAATACCGTGACCATTCATATATATGGCCTCTTCAATAGATTTAAATGCGAAATCAAACATAATATTTAATCCACGATTTTGTGCTTTCTCTTTTGATGATTTGAACCTTAGATGAAATTATAACCAAGCAAATTATCAAACCAAAGAATCCTATAGTTGAGCCAATCAATGGATATAGCATTGACGGGTCAATACTTGGTTTATTTGTGAGAGTGATAGACGCTGATTGATGCAAGGTACTCCACCAATCAACAGACTTTTTAATAATTGGTATATTTACAAATCCAACGATAACCAACCAAGATAATAATTTATCAGCTTTTTCATAGTTGCTAAAAGATCCATGAAGAGATATTAATCCTAAATACATTATAAAGAGGATGAGTGTGGAAGTTATTCTTGCATCCCACTGCCACCAAGTACCCCATGTGGGTATTCCCCATATAGATCCTGAGGAAAGTGCAATAAACGTTACCATTGCACCAATTGGTGCAATTGCAATAATTAGATATGCGGCTAGTTTTACTCTCCAAATTAAATAAGTAACACTCGCTATCGCCATAGCAGCATACAAGGATTGAGATAAGAATGAAGCTGGCACATGTAAATAAATTATTCTAAATGAATTACCTTGAACAAAGTCTTCAGGAACGAATAGCAAACCCCAGGTAATAGATAAAACGTAAATAGAAATTGAAGTATAAAAAATATAATTATAAAACTTATTTACTTGAAATAAGTATGTTTTGGGCGAAGCAAATTGATGTATAAACTTTTTAATCACTATTTTATCGTGCGCTGAATAGTCTTATTCTAAATGGGCCTTAATTATATAAGAAACAACTAAAGGCACTGCAACTATTATAATAGATAAGCACCCTAATAATAAAAAAATAAATCCTGAGTAGTTAATATTAAATTGGATAGCAACTATGCTTTTTCCTAAAACTATCAATACTGGGAGAGCTAATGGTATTGTAACTAAAGCGCCTAAAACTGAGCCTTTGTTGAGACTTAATGCATTCCCTAAAACAAATAAATTCAAGAAAATATATGAGCTAATTATAGATAAAGGAAATATCATAAGACTTAAAGCGAAATTCGTTGTCGTTCCAAATGAAAAAATAAAACTAAGTAATGAGATTGGTATACCAATAAGTAACCAATAAATGAATACCTTAGTTGATATTAATGAGGCAAATGATGTTGTTTTAATCATTGTTTGTTCAAGAGAGCCATCATTAAAATCTTCAAGAAAAATATCCTCTGTTGCCAGCATCATTGATATAAGTGTTGCTATCCAAAGCACAGAAAAGAAACCAACCTCAAGTTTCTCAGGGAGAAGCTCGACTGTTAATGGGTAAGCAATCATTATTAACCAAAATACTAATATTGGCCCTAACCAACTTCTGGATTTCTTTTTAAGTTTTAAAAATTCTAATTTTAATAGTTTCATGAATATTTAACGAATTTCTAATATTTTTGATTCAATTTCACAAGGTATATGAGAGGTATAAATAATCGATTTATTCTTATCTAGTTCATTATTCAAGAATTGGCTCAATATTTTTTGAGTTTCTGTATCCAAGCCAACAAATGGCTCATCTAAAACAATTAAATCTGAGTTATTTAAAAATATTCTTAGTAAAGCTAATTTTTTTTGTTGTCCAAATGATAAGTTTGCAACAATAACATCTCGATATTTATTTAAATTTAAAATCTCCAAGAATTTTTTTAAACCTTTATGGTCTTGTAAGCCCATTAGCAAAAGATTATCTTCAAGTGTTAGATAGTCTTTGATAGCGTTCTTATGTCCAAGATAAGCAATGTCCTTTGAGAAATGATTTTCTAAATTACCTTTAGTCTGCTTAGTAATACCTAAAATTATTCTAATTAAAGTAGACTTACCAGACCCATTCTCTCCTGATATGTGCAGCGCCTCTCCATCGTTCAAACTAAATGAAAGATTATGAAAAAGTTTATTACCATTTATTTTAAATGATAAATTATTTGCTTCTATAAGTGTTTGATTATTCATTTTTGGAATATATCTAAATTTTTAGTCCTTATTATAAGAGCAGGAAGTGGATTTTGTGGATCAATTCTTGAATAAAATCTTTTTGATATTTCATTAAATGGAGATGTTCCAAATTTACCAATACCGCCAACAGAAAAATATAGCCTTTTTGTAAAGTAGATACCTTGCTCAATATTTGGAATGCTTCTTACCGAAGAAGAAATTTTTTTTAAGCTTTTTATAAAATCATTTTTTCTATCATTGTATTTAAACCAACCCCATGAAGATTGATCTATCATTGATATCTTTCTTAAGATTTCTTTTGATTTTTGATTTGGTAGCGCTGACGGAGGTAGAAGAACAACTAGGTTTCCTTTTGAATTAAAGATTATATTGTCTATTGTTTTTTCAAATGGTTCATCATTTGAAAAATTAGTTAAAACATATTCTTCTTTATTTGAAGAAGCAGGTAACTTTAGACCTTTTAACCGTTCATGTGAGCCAAGAACTATATAAGTAATTAATTCTTGGCTCAAAATGTTTTATGTCTTCGATAAGGCTTGCTCGAAGTCAGCAATAATGTCATCAGGATGTTCAAGACCTATTGATAGTCTTACAAAACCAGGTGTAATTCCTGCTGATAAGAGTTCTTCTTCTGAAAGTTGACTATGTGTTGTGCTTCCAGGGTGAATAGCAAGACTTCTTGAATCACCAATGTTTGCAACATGGTAAACCATCTCGAGAGCATTGATAAACTTTTCACCGGATTCTCTTCCACCCTTAACTTCAAAGCCCATTAGGCCACCGTTGCCTCTTGAAAGGTACTTCTCAGCTCTCTCTTTGGCATATCCTTCCATTACAGACGGATATATAACTCTTTCAACAGAATCATGATCAGATAGATATTTGGCAATTATTTCAGCATTAGCAGAATGCTCTTTCATTCTTAGAGCTAATGTTTCAAGGCCTTGAATAAACATAAAGGCATTGAATGGACTCATTGCAGCACCCATATCTCTTAAAATTGTTGTTCTTGCTTTAAGAATATAAGCAATTGGACCTAAAGGTTTAACAGCTTCTGTCCAAACTGCTCCACCATAAGATGGATCAGGAGTATTTAAAGCTGGTTGTCTTTCAGGAAATGCTTCCCAATCGAAATTACCACTGTCTACAATTATTCCACCTATTGATGTTCCATGACCACCAATAAACTTTGTTGTTGAATGTATTAAAACAGCAGCTCCATGATCAAAAGGTTTACATATAACCGGTGCTGCAGTGTTATCAACAATCAATGGAATTCCAAGTGGTCTGCCTATTTCAGCAACCTCGCTTATTGGAAAAACTTCAAAACTTGGATTTGGAAGCACTTCACCGTAATATGCTCTTGTATTTTCGTCTGTTGCTTCTGCAAAATTATTAGGATCTGCTGGATCTACAAATCTAACCTCAATGCCCATATCTGACATTGGATTTTTAAACTGATTATAAGTACCACCATATAAATGAGATGAAGCAACTATGTTGTCACCTTTCTTTGCAATATTTTGAATCGCATATGCTGATGCAGCCTGACCAGAGGCAACTGCAAGCGCACCGACTCCGCCTTCTAATGCTGCAATTCTGTCCTCAAGCACTGCGCAAGTAGGATTCATTATCCTTGAATATATATTTCCAAGTTCTGATAAGGCAAATAAGTTTGCAGCATGATCACAATCATCAAATTGAAAACTTGATGTTTGATGAATTGGAACTGCTACTGAATTTGTACTGTCATCTTTTCTCCATCCAGCGTGAAGACCTATTGTTTCTGGATTAGTATATGTCTTGCTCATTTTATAATGCTCCTCTGTTTTTATTAAATGATGTAATTTAAGTATAGTAAATTATAGTTAATAACAACACCCTTATTGGATATATACTAGTATATTCAAATCAAATATTTATAATGATTCAAGGAAAATTATTATGGCTAAAAAATACACGAATTTTAGGATTGGGGGCTCACCTCGAAAAACAACCGATGACTATACAGTATGGTCCAATGATCTGCTTGAAAGGATAATTGCCAGTAAAACTGTTATTCAGCCAGGTAAGTCGACACAAGGTCATAAGTTAATCGATTCAGATGTTGTTTATGTTGTTACAAATGGAAGAGGAACAATGGAAATTGTTGAGTATATGAATTCTGATGAAGGTCATGGTTCAAACCCTTCTTTTGGTATTGAACATCAAGACTCCTATGAACTTTCTGCTGGTGATGTTGTTTTAGTTGAATCTGGTGATTATTGTAAAGTCGTTAATGACTCTGATCACGATCAACTTACATATCTTAGAATATTTGATAGAGGCGGTTGGAGACAATAAGTGTTTGATACAAGCTACATAACAGATAAATTAGCTATGAGCGTATCTGCTGCTTGTGTTGTACATTGCTTTTTTGCACCTGCGCTTATTGTATTATCTTATGGGGTATCATCCTTTTCGATTGACAGTGAGTTGATTCATTATTTGATTTTAGTCATAGCTATGCCTTTGAGTGCACTTGCTCTAAGTAAAGGGTATAGACATCATGAAGTTACTTCTTTTCTAGTAACTGGCGTCCTTGGTTTGTCGCTTATGTTTCTTGCTGTTCTATTAGGTGAAAGTCTATTAGGTGAGCTTGGTGAACAACTAGTAACGCTTCTAGGTTCCTCATTGGTTGCATACTCTCACTTTAAAAATTACCGTACCTGTCAAGAGTTAGATTGCTCTTGCCATGAAAACTAAAAAACTAATAAATTAGTTTATTTGCACTTTTGCAACTACTGGCAGGTGGTCAGATACGCCGGTTTTAGTTGTTGGGTTAAATCTTATTGGCTTGCCGGTATCGGTATATGAATTTATTGATGTTGCGTGAACATCTATACTATTAGGAACATATTTAATTCCTCTTTCTTTAGATAAAAAGATTGTATCTAAAAAACTCCAATTGTTTTCATATCCATAGTAGTAAGAGCCTTTACATTCCTTGCATCCAATAATATGTGCAACACTCCAATAGTCTTCTTCAGATTTATAGATATCTGATTTATTATCTTCTTTGATATTGATATTAAAATCACCAAGCGCAATTGAAGGAAGTTGGTGACTTTTTAAAAGATTTCTTAAGACATTTAAAGAATCAATTCTCATTGATACATCATGATAACCAGCAGGAAAGTGCAGGTTATATATTCTAATTTTTTTTCCATTGATATTAATCGTTGCTTCTAAAATCGGTCGGGTATCTTTATTTTCATTCTTACCAGTAAACGAAATATAGTGAAGTTTTGGATCAAGAATTTTAAATTTAGTTATTAACGCTGTATCTATGCCTCGATAATCCTTTCCTTCAATTAATGTGAAGTCTTTATAACCATAAGGCTGAATTAATTTAAACAACTGAGTTAATATATTTAGGTTTTCAACCTCTTGAAGAGCTAAAATATCTGGGCCTACTTCATCATATTTAATAATTTCTTCTGCAAGGTTTTTTAACTTTGCATTTTTAGTATCCTCGTCCCAGTCAAGATATAAACATTCATTCTTCCATGATTTGACCCTAATATTTTGACAAGAATTGATATGTCTCTCAGACTGTTTAAGCTCAATCGGCAAATAAGCTTTGTCGTCTTTTTTTGGATCATCTTTGGTATCAAATAAATTTTGTGCGTTAAGCGTCATTACGCTAAATTCATCGCTAGTAACTAACAAAGATGTAAGAAGTAGTAAGAATATTAGAAGATTATGCATCTATATCTTTTATTTGAAGTTTAACTTCAAATGGAATATCTACACTATCATTTTGTTCATTACAAACATTCAAAATATGCTTTAGCTTATCATCAGGAAAATCAACAATTTTCCTTTTATTTAAGTCAATATGCCCTAGTATAGTCTCAAAAATTGCAGCAATTTCAGAGTTTTCATTTTGAAGGACTCCAACAAAATGCATTAATTTTTTATTTACCTTTTTTAAAATAAATGAAGGATAAACGGATTCATCTAATTTAAATTCTTTAAGATATCTTATGTTGTCTTCCAAAGTAAAGGTAGAGAATCCACTCTCAATATATTCTGGACCAAAAGTTAATTCGTCAACATAAAAAGATGTATATGTGCTATCAAACAATCTGTAGTAATGATTTACATTCATGTGCCCGTTGTGATCACACATTTCTTCAGTAACTTTAATGGTTGCGTGGATATAAGGAAGTGGTTTCATGCATATATTGTATATAAAAAAGCCCAGCATGGTGCTGGGCTTCAATAACTATTTAATTAGCTATGTATTAATAATCAAACCCAAACTGTAAGCCCCAAGTTCTTCCATCAGAGAAAGATCCATAAAGCTGTCCACCCTGAAGATTACTTGCGGTTCTTAAACCTTGAAGTTGTCTTTCATCAGCAAGGTTCTTAGCATACATTCCTACATACCAATCACCATTACCAGGAGTGAATCTTACAAGTAGATCCCAATATTTTGTTGCAGGGATTTCCATTCTTGCGTCCTCAAAAATACTTGAGTTAGCCTCGCCTCTGTATCTGTAAGATAATCTTGCAGACGTTTCACCACGGCTTCCAGGGAATACTTGTGTTAAAGAAAGACTATAAGATAAATCTGAAGTATTAGGTAATGAATTACCTTTAACACTTACTGGTATACCTTGTGCAGCAGTACATCCAAAGCCAGCAAGAGGTGCAAAACCTCCAACTACTCCTAAAGCATTCGTGCCGAAAGGAGATGTACAATTATAGCCACCAGATTTGAATAGAACAGAGCCGTCTGCAAAAGCTGCTCCAGTGAGAAGTCCAGAAGTGCTTCCTAAAAGATCCGCAGGTCCAAGGTCTGCTACTTTCAATGCTGGTATAGGATTAAGATAATTAATAAGGGCTGAGTCACTTGTTACCTCATTGCTAATAGCTAGCCAATTAAGCATAACACTTGTATTTTCAGATAAAAATACGTTCATCATTCCTTCAAAACCTGTTATTTCAGCATCTAAGTTATTATTGATACTTGCATCATCAACAATGGAAGCAACTAACATACCTTTGTTATCATTTCTAAATACATTCATATTTAAGAGCATAGCTCCGTCCATAAGTATGCTTTTAATACCAAAGTCTAGTACACCTGTTTCTTCTTGATCATAAGTACTTGAGCTTGAGCCAGCGTTAACACCTCCGGCTTTAACCGCAGTTGTGTAACTTCCATAAACCATAACATCGTCGTTTAAGTAACGTTGAAGTGCTAGTTTATATGATAAAGCATCATCAGTTACTAGTCTGTCATCTTTAAGAGCAGGAATGTCAGAATGTTTATCATAATTCCAACCACCATTAGCAACGTAGCCATTACCAAGTAGGTCAGCAAAATTATTACTCATTACACTAAAATCATCATAACGAGCACCAACTGTTAACATAGTAACTTCGTCAAGATCAAAATACATTTCACCATAAAGGGCTTGTGATTTTGTTCTAACATGTTGATCGCTTAATGTTCCTCTTAAATCAACTGGGACGACAACGTCTGGCATTGAATTAAGAAATGCAACAGTAGCATTAAAATTGCCCAATATAGTAGCAGCTTGTACCGGATCAGTTATAGCGCCAGCTTGAAGAGCAAAAACATTAGGAAGTTGGGGTATAAGTCCCAATAACATAGTCTGATAAAATGCTGTTCCACCTTTACTTGAAAAATCTAATCCTCGACTTTGTAAGACTGCATTATATGGATGTTGAGCAAAACTACCTATTAGCTGTGTACCAGTTGTTTGAACTCTATATTCATTATCAGTTCTATCATCGTAATTATAAAAACCAGCTGTAAAGTTAAATCCACTGTCAAAGCTTGAAGTGAAATTTATTTCTGCTTGATTATTTTCTGTAAATACATCTGAAAAGTCATATGTTCTGTCAGTGTCAACATATTCACAAAATTGTCTATCGCCCCCAAAACATACATTAGCAGCTATTGGTGGCAAACCTAGGCCTTGAGACCATGCACCAGCAACACCTATAAGAGGTGTTTGTGAATAACTTCCATCGTTGTCATTCATCTGATGGAATTCTCTTGCTTGATATGTATATTTAACTGTCATCTGAACTGAATCAGTAAGTTCATGTTTGAGTGTTAAATTTGTATATTGTGTTTCTTCAAAATGAGTTGGCTCTCTATCTAAGTAAAGAGTATCGAATTCATCTGATAGAGATCCGCTAGGATATTTATTTGTAATTGTGCCTGGATCTAAGTGAGCAATAAATCCAACAAAACCTGCAACATGCCCCCTAGTATCTGCAGCTTGGTTAAGTTCTCCTCTTGAGTATGGAGAACAACCAAAAAATTGATCTTGATCACAGAAAGATACTTCTTCCTGAGGTCTGTTATCGTCATTTTGTTGATACTGAAATGTGAATTCTAAATCAGTTTTTTCACTTATATCAAAATCTAGAGATAACCTTACACCAATGTCATCTCTATCATCAAAGTCATTTCCAGTAACTGGATTATTAACCATACCATCTCTTGTATTTGACATTAATGCCACTCTTGCTTTGACAGTATCTGAGAATGGAAGATTAATTGCTGATGAAATCCTTTGGCTACCATAGTTACCCATTTCTGCTTTTACATAACCTTCAAGTTCACCAGTAGGCCTAGCTGTAATTAAGTTGATAACACCCTGAACTGAATTTAATCCGTTAATAGTGCCTTGAGGTCCTTTTAAAACTTCAACTCTTTCCATGTCAGTGAAGCCAAGGCCAGCAAACTGACTTGTTCCTACGCTGTGGCCGTTTATATTAGTTACCAAAGACGAAACTACTGCAGCACCTATACCGTATGACCCTATTCCTCTAAGTGTGTATGCAGAACCATTACCAATACCTTTTGCAGTTTCAAAACCAGGAACAACATCTGCTAAGTCAGAAGCATCATAAATTTGTTCGTTATCAAGCATTTCAGTTGTATAAGCTTCTATAGATAATGCTAAGTCTTGAGTTGACTCTTCTTTCTTAGTAGCAGTAACGATTACCTCTTCAATCTCTTGAGCGACAATTGAAAATGAAAAAGATAAAGCTAGTCCGAAAGTAAAAAATAATTTATTTAAGTTATTAATAAACATATATATCCCCCATTGAATAATGTTAAGACCATTTTATGCTTAAAAGGCCTCTTTCTTCAACAATATTATTAAAAATAATATAGAAATATATATATATTTTATTTACACAAAAAGGGCCGAATTAATCAGCCCTTTTTTAGTGAGTTATATAATTTTAAAACGTCGTTCCAAATGCAAGACCCCATGTTCTAGGATCTGTTATGGTTGCAAATTTTGCTCCACCTTGTAATCCAGAGGCTGCATACCATGAACCAACATATTTATCATCAGCTAAGTTTTTAGCTTCAAGTTTAAGATACCAATTTGCATCATTAGGACGATAAGTTACTGATAAATCCCAAAACTTATGCTCGCCAACTCTTGTAGTATCTTGATTGTAAACATCACCTTCTCTCTCACCCATATATCTATAAACCATTCTTGCAGAAGCAATACCGTTACTTGTAGCAAAATCTTTATTTAGACCTAAGCTATAAGATAATTCTGGTGATTGTGGTAATTGATTTCCTGCAACATCGACAGGCGTTCCAAGTCCAGCAGTAGGACAAGCAACTCCACCTAATGGATTAAATGGAAGGGTACACATGTAACCTGCTGATTTAAATACATTACCTAAATCAGTTGTTGTTATTGCCAAGGCTCCTTGTGGGTCAATATTGACTCTGTTACCAAGACCTGATGTAGCATTTAAAATATTTACAGGATTAATGAGGCTTAATTCAGTGATTTCTGTATCAACCTTTAACCATGTCAGATCAATGCTTGTTGTTTCGTTTAAGAAGAATAATAAATTTCCTTCAAATCCATTAATCTCAGCATCAGTATTAACATTTCTTGAACCAGCATTAACAATTGAAGAAATTAACATTCCATCAGTAGTGTTTTGGAAATATGCTGCATTAAATAACATTGCCCCATCAAGCAAAATACTTTTTGTACCTATTTCAAATACGCTAGTTTCTTCCTGATCATAAGGATCTGGTGTTCCTGTAGAGTTAGGGTTGTTTCCTCCTGCTTTAGTTGCAGTTGTAAGACTTGCATATACCATTTGGTTGTCTGATAAATTATGCTGAATTGCAAACTTATATCCTAAAGCATCGTCTGTTTCTACAACTTGTGTGGGATGGAACCCATACTCACCACTAGCTTTTTGTGAAGCAGGATATCTTGGGCAACTAAAGAATGTTAAACATGATGCAACACTGTCTTTAACAACATCATCATTGTATCTTAGACCCATTGTTACCATGGTATCTTCTGAAAGGTCATAATAAACCTCACCCATGATTGCAAATGATTTTTGCCTTACATGATCTTCATTTATAAATCCTTGAATAGGTGTTGGAGTTGTATAACCGTTTAATAAAACTGGTAATAAAGCTGCATTAAATCCAGATAAGGCCCAAGGAACAAAGAAATCAGTAGATCCTGAACCAGTAAGGGCGCCACCAAATAAGGTTGCATTATATGGATGTAATCCACCATCGGAAATTAAGTTCCATGAAGCGGTTTGAACCTGATAAACATTTGTTGTTGTGTAATCATAATGATAAGCACCGACAACAAAATTAATTGGTCCATCTAAATCTGAAATTATAGATATTTCAGCTTGTCTTGTTTCAGATTCAACATTAGCGAATTCGTATGTTCTGTCTGAATCAATTGTTTCACAAAAGCCTGAACCTTTTATTCCACCAAAACAACCTACCCATTCCATTGGAATAAAGGATGCTGGATGTCCTGGTGGGAAAAGTCCCGGAAATTTTTGGGTAGCTACAGAGTAATCATTATCACCCATGTGATAATAATCTCTCGTTGAATATGATACTTTTGCAACCATTTGATAATCATCGTTAATATCATGATTGAGTTGGAGAGTTGTCATTTCAAAGATTTGTGTATGCTCTGGATCTCTGTTGATATTTACCTTATCGAGTGAATTTAGAACGGTTGCACCAGCATATGAATTGTTATCAGCTGTACTATTTAAACCAGCGATAAAGTTAAATATTGCTGCAGTACTTCCTCTTGTATCAGCCGGCTGTCCATATGTTCCAGTTTCAAAGGGATCGCAACCAAATACTGGATGAGAAGCACAAACTATTATTCCAATATTTTGTCTATTATCATCACTTTCTGATCTGTCATGAGTAAATTCAAGTGCTGTACTATCTGAAATATCCCAATCAACAGAAAATCTTAATCCATATTGTTCTCTTCCATCAATATCATTTCCAGTATGAATATTCTCTATAGTTCCATCTCTTTCAAACGTTGTATATGCCAATCTTGCCGCAACGCTGTCACTAAAAGGCATATTCAACATTAAATTGGTTCTTGTTGAATTTAAATTGCCATTTGCTAAATCAAATGAGCCTTCCCACTCTGAGGTTGGTCTTGCTGTAATAACATTTACAAGGCCTTGAACAGCATTTCGGCCATTTAAAGTTCCCTGTGGTCCTTTTAGAACCTCTATTCGTTCTAAATCATGAAAACCAATTTCAGCTATAGATGAACTGCCATACTCATGCCCATTCATAGAGACAACTAATGATCCTACAACAGCAGCACCGACACCATAGGAGCCAACGCCTCTCATAGAATATGAAGCACCTGAGCCAATAGCTTTATCAGTTATTAAACCTGGAACAACTTCTGCCAAGTCACTAAAATCATCAATCATATTGCTATCAATAGATTCTGATGTAAATGCCTCAACAGAAACTGCAAGGTCTTGTATTGATTTTTCTTTCTTAGTAGCTGTAACAACAACTTCTTCAATTTCTTGAGAAACAATATCTAACGAGAAAATTAAAGAAAAGCATGCACAAAAACTAAATGTAAGTTTTATAAATTTGTTCATATAAACCCCCCTATTATGGCTATTGAACTATGTATTACCTTAAATATAGCACCATATAATGTATTTACAAAATATATACATTATTTATAATTGTTTATAAAACACAAAGATGATGACTATTTTATGTTTCTTTGTGCCATGGGTGACATTTGGATATTCTTATAGCTGCAAGATAAGTTCCTTTGATAATGCCCTTTTCTGATATAACTTCAATCGCATATTGAGAGCATGTGGGTTGGAATCTGCATGAAGGTGGGAAAAGTGGTGATATGAAGTATCGATAAAATCTAATAGGTAATATAAATATTTTAACGAGCATAGAGCCTAGATTTTATTTTCTTTTACAATTTCATTGATAGCATCTTCTAATTGGAGAACATTAGTATCCTTACTACCTATTCTTCTTACTGAAACAGTTTTGTCATTCATTTCATTTTTACCAATTGCTAGGATAATTGGCACTTTTTTTGAACTATGTTCTCTAACCTTATAACTAATTTTTTCATTCCTAAGATCTACTTCAGCCCTAATGCCCTGTTTTTTAAGAAGATTCATAATTTCGACAGAGTAATCATTTACATCAGAGATGATAGAAGCTATCACGACTTGTTGAGGTGCAAGCCAGAATGGGAATTTACCAGCATAATTTTCAATAAGAATACCAATAAATCTTTCAAATGATCCCAAGACAGCTCTATGAATCATTACAGGATGATGTTTTTTACCATCCTCACCAACATATTGCGCATCTAATCTTTCAGCTAAATTGAAATCTAATTGGAAAGTACCACACTGCCATTCTCTTCCTATTGCATCAGTAAGAACAAAATCTAATTTAGGTCCATAAAATGCTCCATCACCCTCATCAATTCTATATGGATAACCTAAATTTTTGATTGCTGCTTCGAGTGCTTCCTCTGCCTTATCCCAAATCTCATCTGTGCCAACTCTCATCTCAGGTCTTGTTGATAATTTGATATCAAAATCTTTAAACCCTAAGTCAGCATATAAACTTGATAAGAACTCTATAAATAATCCTGTTTCAGACTCTATTTGATTCTCAGTGCAAAAAATATGGCCATCATCTTGAGTAAATGCTCTAACTCTCATCAATCCATGCATAGTACCTGATGGTTCATATCTATGACATAAGCCAAATTCTGCATATTTCAATGGCAGATCTTTATATGACTTTATTCCTTGATTATAAATTTGAACATGGCCAGGACAATTCATAGGCTTAAGCGCGTTTATTCTCTTTTCATTTGCATGCTCTTCATCAACTTCGGTTATGAACATGTTTTCACGATATTTATCCCAGTGTCCTGATGCTTCCCAAAGTTTTCTATCGATAACCTGAGGAGTATTTACTTCTATATAACCACTATCTTGTAGACGACTTCTTACAAAGTTTCTTAAATTTCTATATA
>JACLAA010006989.1_pt1 | contig 20815 bp, 9 predicted proteins | sample 8027891 | NCBI WGS metagenome assembly JACLAA01 (sample SAMN15724900, study PRJNA655200) | protist metagenome | isolation source: fluorescence activated cell sorting (FACS) single amplified genomes of... | place: Spain: Blaines Bay Microbial Observatory, Mediterranean Sea | collected 2016-01-19 | reverse complement strand
TGGAATGTCCATCGCCGCTGTCGCGGCTGCGGCAAAGTTTGCAAAAATTGCTCGCAAGAAAGTCAAAATGCTCCACTGGGAAAAGTTGCAAGCCATTGAAGGAACGATTTGGGAAAATGCGAATACAGACGATGCCATCTCGAAGCTGAATATTGAAGAGTTGGAGACATTATTCGCGTTACAAGATGCTGTTCCGATGAAAAAAGCGAGCAGCGCAAAGCCAAAGTCTGTTTCGTTGCTCGATGCAAAACGAGCTTTGAACATCTCCATTCAATTAGCTGGAGTACGAATGCCATTCGCATCAATTAAGCAATGCTTCATTGACATGAATAGCCCGAAAAAATTGACATTGGAGAATTTGCTGACGCTCGTAACGGCAGTTCCGGATCGCAAAGAAATTGAAAAAATTACCAAATACAATGGGGAGTTGGAAGAACTTGGAACGTCTGAGCAATACTTTCTGCAAGTGATGGGGATCAAGCGCCTCGAACAACGAATTCAGTCCATGATTTTTAAAGAGCAAAGCTCAACCATGATAAATTCAATAGCGCAAGATATCAATCTCGTGAAACGTGCGGGCGATGATTTGAAAAACTCCAAAACGATGGTGAAGCTATTGGAAGGTATTCTCGCGGTGGGTAACCATTTGAATGTTGGATCCCGCAGTGGTTCGGCAGTCGGCTTCAGACTTGAAGTGCTCTTAAAATTGGCTGATGTGAAAGCGATTGACAAGAAAACATCGCTTCTGCACTTTGTGTATCGAGAAATGCGCAAAACGGTGCCAGGAATCGAAGATTTGAACAAAGAATTGGAATCGGTAACAGCGGCGGCGACTCTTTACTTGGACGGAACGTTCGACATGTTAAAGCAAGTTAAAAGTGGGATGACTTTGATCGCTCAGGAACTTGATTATGCATCTAAGCACCTAGAAGGAGATGGTGGTGATATGTTCCAAAAGTACGTCGATAATATGGAACCGTTTGTTTCTGAAACCGAAGATAAAGTGAACGAAGTCGACAGTTTGGTTCGGGACGCGCACGACTTGTTGAAGAAGACGAGCGAGTTCTTTGGCGAACCATTTAAAGCAGAAAATTCGGCGCGATTATTTGGAATCGTCAAGAACTTTTTACAAGTCTTCGAGAAGATGAGAGCAGATGTAAAGGCGAGCGAGGCTGAAGAAAAGAGAAAGGTGCGCATGGAAGAGTTTATGAATAATAAAAAGCAGAAATTCGGAGACGGGAAGAAAAAAGAAGCACCCGTCCGCGAATTAGATGCAAGAGATGCAATGCTGAGTGAACTGAGGAGTAAAACGAAGCTCGTGGCTCCTATAAGAGTCGGTGGTACTGGAAAGAAAGATACGAGTCTCTCTCCGCGAAAACAACCGCGGTCGCCGAAGAAAAAACAAGCTTCAGACGGATCGGACTCTCATCACCTGGTTCCACACTCTCGCGCGAGCCTCGCAGATAGACTCGGAAGGCACAAAAAGAAGCAAAGCAAAAATCTAGCTGCATCTGATGTGCCTTTGCCACCACTTCCTCCGCGTGTTGAAACAAAGGTGTCAGTCGTGCTCCCTCCACCACCTCCTCCTCCACCGGCACCAATCGGTTTTGTTCAGGCAAATACAAAAGCGGCGCCTCCGCCCCCACCACCGGTTGGTCATTTTTTTGATATTCCATCTTCGCCATCGCAACCATCGAGTGCTTCAGCTTCATCCGAAATGGCTAAAGTCGTGTTGCCCCAAGCACCACCTCCACCGCCTCCTCCTCCAGGCTTTCAACAAGCAACAAAGGGGCATGCAACGTCGGCGCCTCCTCCACCTCCTCCTCCTCCTCCGCCAGGTGGATTTTTTACTTAGATTAGCTACTAGCCAAACAAAGTGAACATTGGCATGATGTATTTTTAAAGCACGCGCGTGTATATATTTATTTACAAAAGCTTAGTAGCAGTAGTAGTAGTCTATTCATCCATATCTGCTATCTCTAATGCAAAATCGTCGCGAACGACGCTCTTTGCGTTTTTATCCGTAGCTAATTTCCCGAACACTTCGCCAAACTGTTTCATATAAACTTCCTCCTCGTCTTGCGTGATGCATTCTATATCCGACGTCGCGTGCGCGACGCAAAGTAGAGCGTATCCCTCGTCTCTCATTTCTTTCGAAACACCCAATGCTTCGATTTGTTCTAAACTTCCTTTTGTCACTTTCACCGCGCACTTTGTGCAACATCCCATTCTACACGCATTCGGCAACTCCCATCCTTGCTGCTCGGCTTCAAATAAAATATACCTACCTTCCGGAACGTCCAACTCCAAGACTTCTCCCGTTTCGTGATCGGTAATTTTCACGTTCCTTATAGGTGCGTCTACTTCGCTCGAGCCTTTGTTTTGCCACGCAACGTTTTCCACGTTGATTAAAGTATCATAGTCACCCGCTCCTGCTTTGCGAGAGGCGACGTTAAAGTCATCCTCCATGAACAAATCCACCGTCCCGTCTTTGTTGACGTATTTCTTCTTCCACTCCTCCGTGGTTAAATTCGCGATGGACTTCCTCGCCTTGACCGCTTCTTCGATGGCTTCTCTCGAGTCGAAACTCTTTTCTTTGATATTCTTCCCGTCTTCTTGTAAAGACATGGCGATGGGCCCCATGGAAACGCCAGCTTTTTCCAACATCTTTTCCGCTTTTGAGAAGAGATTTTCTTCTTTGTCGTTCTCGTCGTCGTTCTTAGCGGCGCGAGTGATTACGTGCGCGTTTCTTTTCCTCCTCGTTGTTGTTGTTGTTCTGCTTCTTCTTTGATATTGATAACGTTGATGTTGTTGGAGATTTTGGAAGCGACTGGATGTAGCACTCGTCGTCGTCGTCATCGTCGTCGTGGCGGAAGGTTTCATCGCTCTTATTGCTCCTCCTAGATGCATCTAATAAGTCGTGCGTGTGTCTGTTTTGTTCTCGTTGAAGTGTGATATGATGTCTTGGAAAATGGAGAATGTGTTGTTTGTTTGTTTATCCACTTTCCACAGAAAAAGAGCGCATAAGCACATACAAAAGAGAAGATAAACAACAAACCATCATGCTGAACAGAGCGACTCTTCCTTCATCCGCCGCTCGCGTCTCCTCCTCCCACTCTTCCTCCACTTCTTCCTCTTCTTCTTCTTCGAGAAAGAATGTCTTCACGCAACATCAAGAACAACAACAACAACGACGAAAGATATCCTCGTCATCTTTGTCGTCGTCGTCGTCGTCATCGTCGTCATCGTCGCGATTGATGATGCAAAAGAATAACAGTAAGGATAACCAAAGAAGACGAAAGATAAGAACGAACGCATTTTCTGGCGCGTCAAACAAAAACACGCGAGTGGCAGCTGCTTCATCATCGGCAGCTTCACCGCTGGATAAGATGGAAGCGTTAATCGGAGCGATTTGGAAATTTGTCCGTCCACACACGATTCGTGGGACTTTATTAGGCACAACCGCCTTGGTCTCTAAAGTTTTGATTGAAAATCCAGAACTCATTCAACTCTCGTTGTTCCCTCGAGCGTTGCTTGGATTACTCGCGTTGCTGTGCGGGAACGGGTTTATCGTAGGGATTAACCAAATCTACGACGTCGAAATTGATAAAGTAAACAAACCGTATTTACCGATTGCGGCGGGTGAGTTGTCGTTACCGATGGCTTGGGCGTTTTGCTTGGCGACGGCGATTGGAGGCGCGACAATCGTCGCGATGAATTTCGGCCCATTGATTACCTCTTTGTACACCTTTGGCTTGTTCTTGGGAACAATTTATTCAGTACCACCGTTACGATTAAAACGATTCGCGTTGCCGGCATTTATGATTATTGCCACTGTGAGAGGGTTCTTGTTGAACTTTGGCGTCTTTCACGCGACCAGAGCGGCGTTGCGCTTGCCGTTTGTCTGGTCGCCGCCGGTTTTGTTCATCACCATTTTCGTTACGGTGTTTGCGACTGCAATTGCCGTCACGAAAGATTTAGCAGATATCGATGGCGATAAGCAGTTTGGGATAGAGACGTTTACGACAAAGATGGGAGTCAAGAACGTGAGTTACATTGGAAGTGGTTTGTTGTTGATGAACTACGTGTTTGCGATTGGTTTGTCCGTCTTCAACCCGACGTGGTTCAACCAAAAGATTATGATCACCGTGCACGCAATCTTAGCGACGTATTTAATCGCCAAGACGAGAAAGTTGGAGAAGGCTGGCTTTACTCAGAGTGCCGTGCAAACGTATTACCAAGACGTCTGGAAATTGTTCTACTCTGAGTACTTATTACTTCCGTTTATTTAATTTTATACCATCATGTCGAAAAAGGAAGGGAGAGGCCTTTTGAGACAAAGAGAGAGCGAAAAAAGAATTTTCCTGGAGAGGCAAATTTCAGGTTTTACGAAAATCAAAATTTTTAAACTGTGATATATCCATTTTATATTTTAAAAACTTAAGGAGTATCCACGATGCTCGTCCAGCCCGCTCTCTTGTTCCCTTCTTCCGCCCAAAGCTCTAAGAACTTCCCCGGAGTGCCAGGATTCTTCTTGTTATACGCGGTCGGTAACAACGTTTCGATGGAGTTGTAAACGTGCTCTGGGATTTTTCTTCTACCCGCTTTGGTCGTTTCTACGACGTCTAAAGTCACGTCCGAGTTACGCTGATGTCTCAACTCGATCGCTTTACCATCCGGAAACATCGTCACCGATCGTCTGAAGATGAGCAACGTTCTGTGGGAACGCGCCAAGTAGCGAGACTCCGTGCCGACGACGACGTTGTTCGGTTGCATTTGCACCCACGTCAAGTTTTCCACGTAGTTGAAGTTCTTCTCGTGCATGACGTCGCAGACCAACGATAAGTTTTCCTTTTCGACCCAAATGAAAATAAAACCGAGCGGAGTTAACGTTTCTAACGGTAACTGCGCGATATCTTCCACAGTCACGTTCCCTTTATCCGGAGCTTGATCGATGTTCCACGGCGGGTTCATCAAGACGCCCAAATAATCCTTCGAGAGCTTCGAAAAGTCCATGTTTTTGTCAATCTTCATCTTCAATTGCGTGCAATCTGGAACCGTGGCGAGTTCTTTCGCTCTCACGTCCTTTGGCACGAAAGGTTTTACTGCTCTCCCCCACGTGATCGGTAACGGATCGCTCGGTAAATCGTGTTTCGGCAATTTGAAAATATTCAACTCGCGCGGGTCGAAGAATTTCTTCTTTCGAATCATAAACCCGGTATCGCTGTTGTACGCCGTAATCATGTGCGACTTTTGCGGTCTCGGCTCTCTCGGCGCCTTTGGCTCTTTCGGTTCTCTCAGTCCTCTCTTCGCTTTCAACGGTTTTGGCCATCGGCGTTTCCCAGTCATCATTTCCCAAAACTCCGCGTCTTCGTCGTCGTACTGTTCCATATCTTCGTCGTCGTATTCCTTGTAAAAGTCTCGTTCGAACTCGTCGAAACCAAACACGGCGGCGTCTTCGGCTTTCATCGCTTTGCGCATGGTAAACGCCGACGTCGCTTTGAACACCTCTCTCAACTGCTCTTCCGTCAAACCTTCTTCGTCGTTACACATTTCTTCTTGGTCTTCTTCTTCCTTCTCTTCGAGATTGTCTTTTTGAATATTTTTATCCTTCTCCGTGATGTCTTTCAAAATCTCTCCTCCTTCTCCTTCCTCTCTCTCTTGTTGTTGTTCTTCGATTTTCATCTTCTTCTCCAACTTCATTTGCTCTTGCTTCTCTTTGTGCATCTGTTGAATCCTCTCCAACTCTGCAAACTTCGCCATGATCATCTCCGGCGTTTCGTCTTCTTCCACGTACCCGACGTACATGGACGAACTCGGTTTCACCTTCGATTTCGGGCGAGAGGAGTTGCGGACGTTTTGCGACGCTTTGCGTTTCGGGCGAGTCGATGATGATGTCGATGCGGGAGGAGGATTTTTTGATGAAACAACGCTCTTCTTTTTTGAAATTGTTGTTTTGACTGCTGCTGCCGAAGAAACATCTTTCCCACCGACGATGATGTTCTCTTGATTGTTAGGAATCACCTCCTCTCGCGTTTCTGCCACCATTTTAGTATCTTCTTCTTAAGCGCGCGCAAGTTCAAAAATGAAGAGAGATGAAGAGAGAGAGAGACGAGAGAGAGTTTTTGAAAATTTTGAAAATCGCAACCCTAAACAACAAGAGCAAAATTTCATTTGTGTTCCTCTTCTCTCACAAATTCGATTCATTCCATTCCATTCAGCAAGAATAATAAGAGATATACATTTATTGCGTTGTTGAAGAAAGAGAGCAAGAAGAGAGATGACGGAGTTTGAAGAAGAAGAAGAAGAGACGATGGCACCAACGCCAACGCCGCTCTCTTCGAATACTCCTCCTCTTCCTTCTCCCTCGACGACGACGACAAAAACGGCCAGCGGGAAGAAAGAACAACCAAAACCGAGACTGGTTATAAAATCCATGGTCTTGGAGAATTTCAAGTCCTACGCGGGGGCACAACACGTCGGTCCGTTCCATAAGGTGAGCATATCTTTTCTAGAGTCTTCTTTTGTCGGTCGATCGTCGTTTTGAAGGTTCTCTCTCTCGTTAGATGTGTTTCTCGAAAAGCGCGCGTTTCGTTTTCTCTTTGAGAAGAGGAGAGAAAAATGTAACCGTACGAATTTCGTCTTCTTTGTTCCCCTCATCGCATCGCTCAAAATCTCTTCGATATTTTCATCAACTCACGACAACACTCACAACTTTAAAACAACAACAGTCGTTCTCATCTGTAGTCGGTCCAAATGGGTCTGGGAAATCGAACGTCATCGATGCGATGATGTTTGTGTTTGGTAAACGCGCGAAACAGCTGAGATTGAACAAAGTCTCCGAGTTGATTCATAAATCCACCAATTTTAGAAACTTGGAATACGCGCGCGTCGAAGTGCACTTTCACGAAATTGTAGATTCGGACACAGATCCAGAAGGGTTCACCTCTGTACCGAATTCTGAGTTTACCATTGCCAGAGAGGCGTACATTAACAACACTTCGAAATATTTCGTGAACAAGAAAACTTCCAACTTTACCGAGGTGACAAACTTGTTGAAAGGTAAAGGGGTGGACTTGAACAACAACCGGTTTTTGATTTTGCAAGGCGAAGTCGAGCAAATTTCAATGATGAAGCCGAAAGGAGTGAATCCTGGAGACGAAGGGTTGTTAGAATATATGGAAGATATCATTGGAACGAACCAGTACGTGGAACCGATCGAAGAGGCGGGTAAGAAGCTCGAAGAGTTGAACGAGAAGAGAGGGGGGATGGTCTCGCGATTGACGCTCGTCGAGAAGGAGAAGGACGCGTTGGAAATCGTGAAGAACGAAGCTGAGTTATTTTTGCAAAAGGAGAAAGATTTGTTGCAAGCAAAGTCAATTTCTTTACAGTTGGAAGTCATGGAAACTCGAAAAGTGATGGCAGAAATGTCCGAGAACCGCGTCGGTTTGCAAACCAATCTCGAGGAAGAGAAGTCCAAGCAAAGCGAACACAAAGAGTCGCTGAAAGGTATCGAAGCGAAATTTAAAGCTCAAGCGACGGAGATGAATGAAATTCAGCAAAATCTCGACAATTCCACGAAAGAGTTCGCCGAGTTTGAAAAGAAAGACGTAAAGTTTCGCGAAGATTTGAAGCACATGAAGCAGCAAGTGAAGAAACTCGACGAGAAGTTGGCCAAGGAAATCGCGCAAAAGGAAAAAATCGTCGTTGAGTGCGAGAATATCGAAAAAGACGTTCCGGCGTTGGAAACGAGAAAAGCTGATCTCGAGGCGAAAGTTCAAGGCGAAGAAAGCAAACTCGACGAAATGTTGGACGGGTTGAAAGGCGAAATGGCGGAAATTGGCGCGAAGATCGATGGCGTCGAAAAAGAACTGCAGCCGTGGGAAGGTAAAATCGCCGACGCGAGAGGCGAATTCGACGTTGCCAACGCAGAGCGAAAGTTGGTGCTCGAAAAACATGCCGAAGTCGAGAAGAACTTAAAGGCTGCCATTGATGGTAAAGCTTCCGCGGAAGTGAAAGTGAAATCGTTGACGAAACAGATTGCGGATGATGAAGCGCAACTCGCGATTGAGCTCGAGAAGGTGGAAAAAGCGAGAAAGGCTGAAACTGCGGCAAAGGCGAAAGAAGCCGGTTTGCTCGAAATTACGAGAGATGCAAGAGGTAAACTTGAACAACGAAAGACGACCGCTTCGCAGGAAAGTCAAAAAGGTGCCATCGTGCAGGCGTTGTTGGATGCCCAAAGCGCCGGCGGCGTTAAAGGTGTCATTGGTCGTCTCGGAGATTTGGGTGCGATTGATAAGAAGTACGACGTCGCAGTATCGACCGCGGTTGGTGCTTTGGACTACGTTGTCGTTGAAACAACCGCGGACGCGCAGAACTGCGTGCAGTATTTGCGAAGAAACAACTTGGGTGTCGCGACTTTTTTGATTTTGGAGAAACAAGCGCACTTGGCGCAAAAGTTAAAGGAAAATCAAAATAACATTCCAGAAAATGCGCCAAGATTGATTGATTTAATTAAGCCAGCGCAAGAACGATTATTACCGGCGTTTTACTTTGCCGTTCGTGAAACTGCTGTTGCTGAAGATTTGGACCAAGCGGGCAGAATTGCATACGGGGCCAAACGCCATCGCGTGGTGACGTTGAAAGGCCAAGTCATCGAGACCTCAGGTACGATGTCCGGTGGTGGTTCGAAACCAATCTCTGGACGCATGCGCGTCGGTAAAGAGAAACCAGTTGTCGTTGACGAAAAAGCAGCGGCGAGAGAAGTTGCGGAGTCTGAGAAAGAGTTACAAAAAGCTACGGCAGATTTGGAAAGAGCAAAAAAAGCAGCGTTTGAGGCATTGAGAGAAGCGAGAGACGCAGAAGCGAAATGTGCGCAATACGAACGATCGTTACCGAAGTTGAAAGCCGAATTGGAAGCTGCTGAAGGAAAGATTGTCGACTTAGACGGTCGATTAGATGAACTTAAAGCTGCGCACGAGGCGTCCAAGAACGATGCGTCCGAGTTGCGAGAGCTCGATGAAAAGGTTGCGCAAGCCGACGCCGCGTTGAAATCCGTCCTCGACGGCGCTTCGAAGCTTAAAGCCGAACTGAAGAAGTGGCAAGATGCCTTGGAAAACGTTGGTGGTGAAGAGTTGCGAAGACAAAAGTCTATCGTCAAGGAAGTCCGCTTCGGTATCGAGATGGCCTCTAAGAAGGTGACCGAAAAGAGAGCCGCAGCAAAGTCGCACGAGAAAACGATGGAGCGATTGACGAAATCCGTATGCGAAGCAGAAACGGAGAGAGAGAAGATTAAGAGCGAAATGGATACTATTAAAGAAGAGTTCAAAGGTTTGGAAGAAGGCGCGATGAAGGTTTTGGAGTCTCAGAGCCAGTTGAAGGCTCTCGCGGAAACCAAGGCCGGCGAGTGCGCTGCGTCGCAAGCCGAGCTCGAAGAAATCATGAAGATTGTTAACGAGTTGAGATCTGTTGAAGTTGACCTTCAAGGCAAGATTGATGATATCGATAACAAGTTAAGAGAACACGGCAAGGTGGAAAAAGGTTGCTTGAAGGAGATGGAAAAGTTGCAAAACGAGAGAAATACCCTCTCGCCGGGTGTTGATGAGAGCGAGATTCTCTTGAACGTCTCGGACGAACAACTCAATGACATCAATGCAGAAAGTAACGACGAAACGATCAACGCCATCGAAACTGAGTTAAAAGAAATGAAACCTGACATGACTTCTATCGAGCAGTTCGCCGCAAAGTTGGCTGAGTACGAAGAGAGAGTTGGAGATTTGAAAACCGTCACGGAGGAGCGAGACACGTTCCGACAGACGTTTGATGAGCTGCGTAAGAAGAGATTAGAAGAGTTCATGGCCGGATTCTCTATAATTTCCATCAAATTGAAAGAAATGTACCAGATGATTACTTTAGGTGGTGATGCAGAGCTCGAGTTGGTCGATTCGCTCGATCCGTTCTCTGAAGGTATCGTCTTCTCCGTTCGTCCGCCGAAGAAGAGTTGGAAGAATATTGCAAACTTATCTGGCGGAGAGAAGACGCTCTCATCTCTCGCGCTAGTGTTTGCGTTACATCACTATAAGCCCACACCTTTGTACGTTATGGATGAGATTGATGCAGCCCTGGACTTTAAGAATGTTTCCATCGTTGGGCACTACATCAAGGAGAGAACAAAAGATGCTCAGTTCATCATTATTTCGTTACGGAACAACATGTTCGAGCTTGCAGATCGTTTGGTTGGTATTTACAAAACTGAGAATCACACTAAGACAGTCGCTATTAACCCTGGAGCATTTACGGTGGGTTCAAAGGAGCAAGCAAATGACGCTGCGCCGAAGGCAGTCTTGGGCTCGAATGCGGCCACCGCGAAATAAGAACGAAAAGAAGAAATAAGAACGTTTCTCTTGTACCATAACTTTAAACTCTAATAATAATATACATCTATTTAGCGATTTGATTCTACATATTACTATGAAACTACAAAACTATACACTAGTCTTACTCCGATATTTCTCGGTCATTTTACAATGGCGCAAAAACACGCAGAAACTCACTCATTAAACATCCAACCAAAGTTCCGATTGCGTATCCAATTGTACCGGCGAGCACGGCAGGCTGCAGAGCTCGATTCCATCCTTTTGATGCTGCCATAGCAAAAGCAGTTGCAGGCCCGCCAGCGCTAGCATTCAATCCAATCAAAGCTGCCCAAAGAGGCACGCGAAAAGCTTTGCCGAAAAGAAGTGCGAAGAAAAGCTGCGCAAGTAAGAGGACCGCGATGAAACCAAAGAGCGGTACCCCGACGGCAGAAGCGGTGAATATGTTGCAACCTGCACCTATGCACGCAAAAAACAGCAACATAATGTTGCGTGATATAAACTGCGGGGGACCAGAAAAATCCAACTTCGAGTTCAGAATAACGCCTAGTAAAGGGGCGATTATGCATGTTATCGCGAGCGAGAAGTTTCCGAGACTAGCAAGTTTGGCGAGGAGTGAAGAAAGGAGCAGAGTTCCTGTTGCAACCATGAGACTAACGATCGTCCCTAGCGTTGCCTCAGTTATTCCTTTCACTTTCATAGTCCTCTGATCTTCCTCATCGTCGACTGCCAGAGGAGAAGGAGGTTTGCACGGTAGAACCATCAAGATACCTAAGAAAACAGCCATCAACATGTTATCTGCTGCCATCGCCGCCGCTAAAAGACTCGAGGACTCTGCGGAATTCGTCAGCTCGAGCGCTTTTGCCGTCGCCGCAAAGTTTAAAGAACCGCCAATATAGCTAGCGCACAGGCACGCTGCAATTTTATATCCGAGCGCGCCGACGCCGAGAGATTTCGAAAACAGAGCGAACGATAAAGCGGTGCCTAAAATTGAACCCACAGAGGCGAACGAGAAACCGAGTAACACTTCCTTGGATTTTGTCGCCAATTCGCTTACTTTCACGTTTAATAACGCTAAAGTCACTCCTAGAGGCATCAATATATCCCATATGAAATCAAAAACAACCGTTGTTGCGTTTGTCGAAAACGAAAACACGCGCGTAAACGAAGCCAAGAAACACGCGAATACTAACGCACACAGCGCATTACTAATTCCTCCTCCAAACTTTGTTTTCTTTTCTATGGTGTCACCAGCGAACGCGCACCAAACGAGAGCGGCGAGAACAGTCGCACTATTACAAACCAGCGCGATGGTTTCTTTGTTCATCACAGCAACGGAAACAGATGCGAGTGCATTATGCGACAACGCAGAAGCTTGAGTTGTTGTCGTTGTTGTTTTCTTCTTCCCAAAGCAAATATGGGAATTCGTTTTCCTCTTCTCCTCCTCCGACGACAGAGTACGCCCCGAGAGGAAATGTTGTTTCGGTGCAATACCCGCCGTCATTCCTTTTTCATGCGTGTAATAGTGATTTTGTATTCAAAGTGGTGAGTCTTATTTGCCCACGCGCAAACAAACTGAAGAGAGAGAGAAGTTTCTTTGATTGCAAAATTCCCCCAATTCACAAAGTTTTTACGAGAAAGTTTCAAACTGCCAAAAGTAAACCACACGACACTTTCTCACACGCGCATTCACAGTAGAAGAAGACAAAGAAGATGAACCACCATAACCAATCGAGCGGCGTTCAAAAACAACAACGCGCTCCCGAGGAGTAGAAGAGAAGGAAGGAGAACAGACAGAGAAGAAACTCTCCCTCTTTTGTGATGGGTGGGAATTTTCCTCTCATTGAGACCGCGTTCAATGTGGCAGCGTCATCGGCGTTGCTCTTCGCGGGAACTTCGCACGCGATACTGCAGAGACCATCAATACTGGTACGTTTGTCATTTATCCGTAGTTTTTACTTTGTTTTCTCGTCAGTGCGCGCGTGTGTGTGTGTGTGCTGATGCACACGAATTGAGAAGCGCCTTAACAATTTCTCTCCTTTTCTCACAATCCAAACCAACTCATCACCTGTATTTAATATTCTCTCTTTCCTCCCTTCCAACGATCATCAACGACAGTCGATATTGTTTCTGTTTGTATTCGCGGCAGAAAGGATCACCGGGTCCCAGAACAGAGTGCTAACGCAAGAAATCGTCCGCACGAGGCGACAGATAATATGGTGGGCAGCGTTGGGACTGGCCATTTTTGGAATGCTAGGCGAGCTCGTCGTACAGACTTCCTTCATAGCATTTAAAACCAATTCAAAATGGCATGAAGAGCTCATGCGAGTGCTCGGTTTTGTGAAACTGCGTTCGGTTTTAGAGTACGTGATGGAATTCGTGCCTCTCTTCCTCGTGGCCATATCAGCTGCGGGGAAATTACACTTGAGTCGGGAGCGAGAATTGGCCTTACTCGATGGCATCGACGCGGAGGAAGACGGGGTGGTTTTGGTCGACCCTTTTGTTCTGCGTGATAGAGCATTAATTCGATGCGCATTTACCGCTGGTATTGCTGCAGCGGCAGTACCATCTATAACTGGAATACCTTACTTTCTCTTCGCAGCTATATTTCTTACGAGCTGGGGACTTTTGGACAAGCGAAAGCTGGTACGACCGCCGGCGTTTATTTTGGTTGTAGCGATGGCATACGCTTGCGTGCACTTTATGCTCATCGTGTGTTATCAGCTCCCTCAATTGCACGATAGTGCAAATAAAACTTTCGCTTCTTGGATAGGTTTGTATATCATGGATGGTAGTGATGGGCCAGTTATTCGAGGTATGCGATTGTTACAGTTATTTACAATCGCAGGTTTCTTTTCTTCCGTGTGCAAAGCATCCGCGAATGAAGATATCGTGGACGAGGTACAGTATAATCAGGATGGGTCCATTACCGAAGGCTTGGACGATATTGACGAGCCTCTAATTTCGCACATGCGAAGTTCTGATCGAGAAACGAGTGAGGCGACTCTGGAAGATCCCGGCGTACAAGTTCGGCTCTTGGCAAAGTTTTCCGGGGTCATCTCTGCATGCGCGATCATACTTTCTGCCATAACAGCTCCTTCTGCATTAGCGTTTCCGATACTGCTCTTCTCTCTGATGTCCGTGTTATATCCGCCCACGCACAGAGAGTTTTCAAAGTTGCTCGCGCCTTCGGCTCTGATTTACGTCGCATTGTGGTCCTTCGTCGAATTCATTGTGCAAGCGATTCCAGAAACCGATAACAACAGTTTCTTCCTCGTTTTAGGACTATCGAGACAAGAAAATGATTGGATTGGGTCTTTAAGGATGGCTTCTGTCTTTACCGGGATGACAATTTTAGCGTATTTCAGCCGATTGGCGAGAGGAACCCCTAACGAAACTACGTTGCAGGCAGCGGCGAGCATGCGAGAGGAATCGCTTCCATCTTCTTTTGTTTTTGTGAATGCAGAGTACGATAACGTCGATTACGACTTTGATGAAGATGGGTTCACGCCTTCAGAGAGCGGATGGGCTGGTGTTGCAGCCAGTTTCGCTTCGAAGCTCCTCATCCCGCTCCTTCTTTGGCTCGTGGCATTATCCAGGGACGATATCATCCACGCTGGTTTATTTTGCTTATTCTTACTTACAATAGCTAAACCTGGTAAAACGAGCATTTTGATATTTACTTCGAGAATTATGGCAATGCTCATCGCGTGCATGTATTTATGGTCTCTAGACACCTTACCAACGCTTCTGGGTAGACGCAGGTTTTCAAAATTTGAAGATTTCCTGAAAATTATTGGACTTTGGAATGAAGATGTTGTTAGATCGATGTGGCCAATGGCGTTAGTGTTGTTTGTAGATGTAGCTGTGATTCACATGCCGGGAATTATTCGTGCTTTGTCGCATTTATTCCCGGGCGCTGAGGATGGAGAAATGCACCCGTCATCGAATAATCCGAGCGCTCCCGCTAATATAGATGATGAAAGCAACATGGACAGTCGTCGTAAAAGGGTACAAGCACTCCCAAAGATCAAATTATTAATTGGTGCAATCCTCTCAGAGTTCTGGATATCGTCGAAGAGAGTCTTGAATTTTACTGGAGCGTACTCGGTTTTGATTATTGGTTTATTCACTGTGCTTGCGAATGAATGCTCGCTTTTGAATTTAGCCCTTCTTTTATTTCTCGGAGGAGCGCTCGTAGTACCTTTTGACACAATAGAAGATAGAAATAGAAGATCCGTGCGGTGGGGCGCATTGTTCACTTTTGCTTTAGCTAATTTAGCCGTGAGATATGCATTTGGAGCATTTCCATTAGCTCGATGGGTCGGGATGAATTCTGAGGCGCAAGACTTCTTGGCAAATAATGTTGGATTAGAACCAAACTTACCCAGAAACAAATTAATGACGTCCTTATTGGGGCCTAGCTTGTTACTAATCGCTACGCATTTCCACAGGATCGGATTGTTGCGCAATGAGCCAACGAGTCTATTATCGGCGGGACGGGAAAGTGATCAGCCGATTCGATTGGTCATCGCCGGTACTCAAAAAGGCCGCATCCCGATGATAAAACGCATATGTATTTTACACTGCGATAAATTTTTGACGCTAGTTGCTTTAGGGTTCTCGTTTCAGCGTGGAGTTGATATCATTGGGGGCTTGATGCTTTTTGCTTTGATGTGTACTTTATTCTCGCCGAAATTGGCAAGAACGAGTGAAATTTTGGGTGCCGTTGCAATACTTTCGGCCCTTTTGGAATACACTTACAACATTGATTGGATACACAGAGCGCTCAGCGATAATGAAGATACAATGTCTTGGATTGGAGCGCAATATTATCCCTTGCGTGAAGTTGATCCAATGAAAGAAGAAGCAATATGGCCGCGTAACGAAAGAATGCTACTTTGGCCTGTTTTTGTTTTGGTTGCTGTAGAATTTTGCCGAATTTCTAGAAATTGGCTTGTTAAGCTACCACCAGCCTTGAAATCAGGTTGTGCACCAGAACCGTGCCATTTGTTTTGGCCACCGCGGAATCCAGAGGCGAGAAGTGCAGCTCTGAAGCGATCCACCATAACTAAGAGGACCCCTTTTCGAAGGATGGACTCTATTCCGGACGACCACGAGCTCGTATCTGAAGATGTAAATTCGGAAGATGGAACATCCACTACGACTTATTCAGAAACTTACTTATCAGGCGATAGATCAGAGTCGTTAAGAGCAAGAGCTAAGCGGCTTTTGTTTCAGAAAGCGAGAACATCGATCGATCAGTTGAATTCTCTCTTCTTCATTTTACCTGAGTTCGTGGAAGGGGCATTGGCGTTATTGATGCCTGGTCTAGCGTATGTAGTTTTTGGTACCGTCGGTATTGCGTCTGGTAATGTTCTTTCACTCGTTTACTTGGGCTTAATGCTCCAAATGATGGAGAAAGAGCAAGTATTCACCGCGCTGAGCAATCGATTGAAAGTATGGAAATTAGTATCCTTCGTCTGTGGCGTAGCGCTATTCTGGCAGTACATAGCATCCATGGGAGAATATCCCAAAGATAACGGAAAAGACGACTTCTCCGAAATGCCACCAACCCCTCCATCTCCAAGTGGTAATAATAGCAGCAGCGATGATGCTGCTCTCGGAAAATCTGAGCGCGAGTATGAAACAGATGAGTTACTCGTTTGGTTTGGTCTGGTGAAACGCTCTAAATACATGTTGCTCGGACATTTTCTTGCCTTCTTTGTAGCTGCGTGTCAACTCAGAATGGAATCTGTATTAGCTTCTATGGAAGAACGCGCAAGAACTGCTGTCATTGCGGAAAATCCAGATCTTGAAGAAGAGCAGATTACAGAAGCGGCAACTTTGATGCTTCCAAGAAGAACGCCAACGCAGTTGGCGTTACTTCCGAGACGCCCCGGTGATCCCACTCTAAAAATATTCTCAGCTCTGACGTGGGAAGCAACATCGAATTGGACGATACTAGATTGGATGAGATATTACATTGTTCGTTACTCTAGAGAGGCTGCTTTTATCCTCGTCATCGTAGCTGGCACGTGTATGAATGACGTCATCCACGCCGGGTACCTGATTCTCTCCGTCAGTATACTTAAAAATCGAACGTGGGATAGAGTAGATGAGCTGCTCGTTTGGATGAAAAGATACAATTTACTGATAATGGGATCTGTCCTGGCATATCAAGCTCCATTTGAGAGTCTTGTGGGTGTTTGGTTTGCTAATCGTGAAAACACTCTGTGCTCTTTGTTGCACTTGATTGGATTTTATCGCGTAGATTCTGTTCTTGGTTTTGACGCCGGACAGCTTGGACCAGATCTATTCATTTTCGCGACCATGTCCTGTTTGCGATATCTCATCAGTTCTCACGAGTATGCTGCCGTGTTAGAGATGGATCGTCAGGCACGTTCGAGAACTAAAACAGGTGATAAGGCCGAAACGTGGAAACGGGTAAGAAAGTATTATTTACAGTGTCTCAAGGCTATGCGAGAGCGAGAAGATAGACATAAACGCGTCGAAGAGATTCGCAATGACATTCAGAACCTTTCGCTTGAAGTTGTACGTCTAGAAAATATGCAGCAAAAGGATAGAGCGTCAGAAGCCGTTAAACAAAGCAAAGATGAAGACAACGGTGACGGCGAGGATGACAGATCTGTAAAAACACCTAGTATCTCTGAATCAAAGCTTCGCCATCGCAAAGTTGCCGGTGCCAGACCTAAGATTGATGACTGGGTTGAAGAACAGGCCAAAACACCGCCTCGAGAAACGCCGTGGGAAGGCATCGATAGATCATTCGCAGGCTCAGACACTATTCAAGATTCTGACACGTATGCCGGCGGTGGCGGTGAAAGCGTGGCGAGTGATGTGAAGGAAGATGCAAATAACGAAGATGAGGAAAAACTCGAAGACTTGGTTGATGAATTCATCAGAGGCGATAGAAGATCTGTCTTTGGCTTCATAGTCGCAGGAATAATTGATATTTGGCCTTGGGTAAGCGCACCAGAAAGTTCTCTGGTGTACTTTTTCTATTTTCTCGCATTCGCGATGAATTTTTCTTTAATTACAGTGGTCTATCCAACTTCTTTGGTTTGCGCAGCTTTGATAGCATCACCGAAACCGGGTCCGAAGTTTTGGAGATTTATGCTCCGATACTCCGAAACTGTCATCGTATTGAGCTATATTCTAAGCATTCCATGCTCGAAAGCGTGCTTTTCGTGGAAGCTTTGCGGCCAGAGCAACATTATAGACGTGCCGGATTTCTCTCAACCATTCGTGGTGTCTACTTTACCATTGTTTTTGGCATACTTCGCAACGTTACTGCATTCATTTGGCCAAGGTGGAGTGTACGAGCTAAAGCCACGTTACGATACATGGCTGAGTAGCACATATGTGCCTACTGAAGATGAGATTGTCGAAAATTCTGAAAATATTTTGGACGAAGCAGTAATGGAAGAAATGTCGCCTCGAAGTCGATATGGAATAGGAAGAAGAGGAACGTTACCTGATTTTGAAAACTTGAGACGCAGCGGAAATGATTACATGTACTCCAGAGACTCGTTCCAAAATATCTCGAGAAATCTGGACACGTTCTTCCAGCGCTTGCTCACGGATGAAACTGAATTTGGACCTTCCTTCTTATCAATTTCAATTTTGGATACGGAAGATCATACCGAGGACGATTGGACAAAAATAGGGAACGATTTGAACTTTGCTCTTTTACAGTTGCAAGACTTCGAGAACGCAAACAACGCGGACTACTATTCGCTCGATCTCGTCGAGACCGATGTGAAGGGTACTTTACATCAAAAAGGGCACCGTACGGCTGTGTTCCAAGTTGTCGCTCCACTGACTATTTTGACTCCCGCCGCCGATGCAGCCAATGGAGTGAAGAAATTGCAACTCAGGGAAGCATCGGCTGGTTTACAGGATAAAGGAGAAAATGTAATGCCCGATTTACCCGGAATCACTTCCGTGCGGGCATTTCATCGCGAACCGGAGAATTTTTACGGAATAACTGCCACGGTGGATATCATCGCGGCGTTATTCGCATTGTTCTTTTATCAATCCAGCATCGAGGCTGATCCGCAAGCATTGATTGAAACTGTCAGTCAAGGATTATTTCCGCAAGATTATGTCTTCACGATGTTCTTTATTCTGGTCTTATTACTCGTCGACGCGGTGATATATCTGAAGAGAGCGAAAGCGGCGAAAGTGTTTTATCATTACACCACTTTTGCCTTTTACACCACCGGGCTGCTCATTTTATATCACAAGTCCACGACGTCGAACCATGAAGCGTTGCGAGTATTCTTCCTCATCAAATGCCTTTCGTTCGCAACGAGCGCTCGGCAGCTACGATGTGGATTTCCAGTGGTTGTGAACGAAAGTTTACGATGGTTAAAAAGGCGCAATGAGGAGTTTGCCTCGATTCTGTTTGGAATTTATTACTCGATACCGTTTTTATACGAGCTCAAAGTTTTGTTAGACTTTGCGTGCACAGCCTCGAGTTTAGATATATTCGATTGGTTGAAACTCGAAGACATCAACCGAAGCTTATTCGAAATTGATATTCGGAATAAGACGTACTACAAGCGGTATCCGTTCGGGAAGCCTCAACCAACGTGGAAAAAAGTATACTTGGAAGGCGGCGGTCTTTTCGTTCTTTTGTTCGCGGCTTTGGTCGTGCCGTTTTTTGTGTTTTCAACTTCAAATCCGCAAGTGGGACCAAACCCAGTTTTAGAGACTCGGATGAACATCACGTTCGTATCACCGAGTGGTTCGTCCGCATTTGAAGTGTTCGCCGGCGGTAATCGAAGAACCATTCAATCCGAGGAGTGGATGAGCTTGAATACCGATTCTGTTACCCCGCCTCCCGTGCGCCACCCGAATCAAATTCAGGACGCGTGCTTATCGCCCGACTCAGATAAAATTTGGGCTCTTCCGCCTCCAGCAATGAAAGACTTTTCGAATTCTATCGTTGCTGGGACTGAAATTCTAACCTATTGGAATTTCCGCCGCGCGTTACCTTTGGATAATCGATTAGTAACGGCTGGTGGAAGATCGGTCGTTTTACAAGAAAGAGAAGCGGAGAAGTTGAGGAAAATGATCAGCGGGGAAGATGATGATGCGGTGCTCATTAAAGGTTTATATCCTCGCGTTTGGAGAGTCCTTGGCAAAGGAGATCCAGTGCGAGAAATTTCCACCAATCAATTCGTCGATTGCTCGTTTAAATTGAACGGATTGAACACTTCTCAACCTTGGTGGAGCGTAGGATGTGGCGTCAATGTCAAATTAAATTCAGGCGATAACATATTTTGGGAGCAGTGTAAAGATACCGGTTCGGGACCGGAGATTGTCTTAATCTCAAGTGAGGTCGCTACCGGTGCGTTTGCGCAGTTTTCCAAAATCGTAGGTGGTCTTACCGGCATGTATGTTGCGTACATTTTAGCCATCGGCACGTTCATTCGAGGGATGACTTCAAATTTAGTCACGAAAATCCCACACCAAGATTTGCCGTGTACCAGGCGTTTAACTGCCTTGTGTGAAGATATATACGTCATGCGTAACGCAGGAGAACACTTATTGGAAGAGCGTCTGTATTGGCTCTTGATTAGAATCTACAGAAGTCCTACGGTCTTGTTTGAGTTTACGAGAACGGAAAGAGGCGACGCGGAACCAGAACGACCGCAAAGACGATTCATCGAGCATTAGTTTTTGTACAATCATTCTTAGAATTAGTCTATATTTTAGAAAGTTAAAGTCGTTTGTAATACAAGGCTATAACTATTATGAAGAGAAAATTGAATTCAGTCGTGTGTTTATTGTAATACAAGGCTATAGCTATTATGAAGAGAAAATTGAATTCAGTCGTGTGTTCGCAGATATAACACACGTGCTTTTACGCGTGTGCGTGAGTTACATCACGATGACGTCGTTGTCGTCCATCACGTAGTTCTTCGAATACTTCTTAACTTCTTCTATAACTCTTTTCTCGTACTGCACCTTGCTCTTCTTCAACGCTGAATACGCCGCTGAGTTCGCCGCGTCGTCGTTGTTCGGGTTATCCAACAAATCTTGCACCCCGACTAATATTTGTTTCACCGAAATCGACGCCTTCCACCCTTTCTCCTCGTTCAAAATCGATAAACAAATCAATCCCGTTGGATACACGTTCGGATGGAAAAACCCTCTCGGTAACATCACTCTCGGTGGTTTCACGGGATACTCTTTCGGAAACGTCATCGTAATCGGGAATTCTCCGCCTTCCCAAGGCGTGTTTGCCTTTCCAGGCACCACGCACTTCCACTGCATGAGGTCGACCGTTCCGTTCCTTGTTTCTGGTTTTGCGACGAAACCGTACGGATGGTCTCTCCGCCAGTTTTTTCTCTCTTGCGCTAAACGAGTGGTGGCTAAGTTACTCATGTTTTTGTATTATTGTTGTTGTT
>JACLAA010002082.1_pt1 | contig 20824 bp, 16 predicted proteins | sample 8027891 | NCBI WGS metagenome assembly JACLAA01 (sample SAMN15724900, study PRJNA655200) | protist metagenome | isolation source: fluorescence activated cell sorting (FACS) single amplified genomes of... | place: Spain: Blaines Bay Microbial Observatory, Mediterranean Sea | collected 2016-01-19 | reverse complement strand
GAGGATCTCGACTCGAACACCGACGGCCAGCTGTCACTCGAAGAGATCGAGGCGAGCTTACCCGCCGCCATTGGCGCCCAGGCCGCTGAGCACGCGCGCCTCTCGCCGCCGCCCGAGGCGATGCCGCTGCTCGTCGGCGCGATCGCACGCGCCTTCACCGCCTCGAAGGAGCTCGGGCAGACCGCGCAGCTCAGTGGCTCCACCATCTCGAGAGACGGCTTTGATCGGGTCGTCGCTTACCTGCACGCGACGTGCGTGCTGCTCGGCATGCTGGACACGCCTGCGAGCGCAGAGGAGATGGATGAGGTCGATGAGGCCGCCTTCGACGCGCTGCTGCCCAAGCTGCCGCCCTCGTGGGCCCCGATACGCGTCTCGTTCGCCGGCCTGTTGGCGGAGGAGGAGGACGTTGTTGACGGCGAGGCCGTCGTGCACGCGATCGCGATCGAGGCGACGGGAAAGCTGACCGCGGCGCAGATGGAGCCCGCCGCTCCCTTCGCACCTTCGCCGGAGGAGGCATACGACGAGCCGGTGGACGAGGAGGGCGGGGAGGAGATGGAGATGCCGCCGCCGCCGCCCGGAGGTCTGGAGCCGGTCTTTGAGACGACAGAGCGCTCGGCCTTCTCTGCGACGATGCCGCTCGCGGAGGGCGCGAGCGAGGGGTCTGGCCCGGGCATGTCGCTCGGCGGCGACACCAACCTTGCGACGGTCAAAAAGGGCTTCTTCGATGCGTCACTTCTGACCGAAGGCTCCGAAGCGTCAGGCTCATCGCCCGAGGCGCTACGTGCCAAGTATGAGAGAATCTCGGGAGAGTATGAGCGCTCAAAGGCCGAGTGTGCCGGTGCGCGCAGCGAGGCCCGCCCAAGCGCGTTTGCCCTAACCCTATCCCCACCCAAGATGCTCACGGCCGGCGCGTGCTCTCTCGTCTCAGACCTGAAGGCGCGGTTGGAGGACGCCAAATCGTCCGAGGAGCGCCAAAAGGAGGCGCACCGCCAAAACGTGCAGAAAATGCTACAGGCCAACGAGGCGTTACAGCAGCAGCTCAAGGAGCTAAATGGTGTCGTCGAGCGAGTTGTGCAGACCTCGCTCGGCTCGCCGCCACGACCGCAGAAGCTGCCGATTGGCGCCTTCCCGGCGGTGGCCAAGCCGGGCTCCAAGGCGCAGCGCTCCGGCCCGCCGCGGTCGGTGGGAGCAGGTCCGCAGCAGGCCGCGGTGGGCAGTAAGCCGTTCAAGTAGCGCGTGCGACCGGCGGCGTTTCGCCGATGTTCAGATTCTACGAGGGCGTGGGAGTATGGAGTCGGATGCGATGAGAGTGCGTCGTCCGAACGGCAGACGGTGGGCGTATGGAGTGATGACACGTGTGCTCTGAAGAGTTGATACTTGATTGCGAGAGAGCGCGGGCAGCATACTATGCACGAAACGTCCCGACCGCGTGGCCGTTACAACCCTGTGCCATCATGGCGCACCGCGTCCACCGTGGCCTCTCGCTGCTCGATGTGCTGCGGAGCGCGGAGCCGGGCGAGCGGATGCAGCGCGCGCTGCAGGGCGTGTGCGGTGCGCCCGATGGTGGCGCCGCCGCGCTGCGCACGCTCCTCACCGACGGGGGCGAATGCACGGAGCCTGCGCGCCTCGCAGCGTTCGACGCTCTGATGTCGAGCGGCTCTGGCGCTTCTGTAGGCACGCTGCACGAGCTAGCGGCTGCGGGAGGCAAGGGTCTAGACCTCTATCGCGCCGCTCGCCTCTTGCACATTGGAGCGCTCCTGCGCCATTGCCGCACCGCCACCTCTGACTCTGAGGGGACGCAAGGCAATGGAGCGGCGCAGCGCGATGAGAATTTGGCCGAACTCGACGAAGCGCAGCACGCTGAGGCGCCGCCGCTGGACGAGGACGAAGCAGCCAAGTTGGAGGCTTTATCCGAGGCGGGTCTCGCTTGCGTGGGTGATCTTGTCCGCTACTGCTCTGACGATGAGGATCTTGAGCAGCATGTGGCTGCCCTCTCCCTTGAGCTGCTTGGCGCTCTCGATAGGCCGACGATACGCAAGCTGGTGACCGAGGGGCGCGCGCTGTGCGAGGCGACGGCGCTGCTGCCGAGCGGCGGCGGCGAGGCGTGGGAGGCGCCTCCTGACGATGCCGAGCCCGCGGAGCCTGCGGAGCCGTCCGCTCTTGATGTCATGTGCTCAGAGCTCATGCGGCGGGTGGACGCACCGGCCGCACCGGAGCCGACTGCCGGCAGTGCGGGCGGCGTGGCCGCCGCCTCCGCTGCCTTCGATGTGATGGCGGCGGAGCTTGGATTGGGGAGCCTTATGTTCGACTCCGTGGCTGATGCAGCTCCCGGACCGACTCCCGGCACCCACAGACCCACTCCGTGGGGTGCTGATGTACGTGCAGTAGGCTAGCCTCTGACGTGTGAACGCCAAATTGCTTGGCAAGCTCCAGGCGTGCGTCCCTCCCCTCTATAGTGACACGATCCATGCAGTGGCCTGCAACCCTGCAGTCAGTCCCCGACGGAGAGAAGTTGCGTAACGCGCGGCGGCGTGACACCGCGTGTGTGTGGAGCCGACAAGAAACGAAACCGCCACTTTTGGCCAAACATCGCACACCGGCACCTCTTGGCATGTCACTGAAGCGCGCAGCGTCCAAATCATCCCTGCCTGCGGGCAAGGCGCCTGAGGCGTCGGCAACCCCGGGCTCGGAGGCGAATCGGCTGATCGCAGTCGCGCTGCCGCTCCCTCTTGGCATCGGGCTGACCACCGACAACGTCGTCTCAGAGAGGCAGCCTGACGCTAACGCTGTCTGGCGGCTGGGCGACAGGCTGTGCTGGGTGGACGGTCAGGAGGTGCGCGGCGGGAAGCAGACGGTGGGGAGCGTGATCGACCGGAAGCGCGCCGTCCACGACTTTGTCATCGCGCGCCCCGCCCCGCCCAGCCAGAAGGAGCGTGAGTTTGTCGTACGGCTGACCGGCAATCCTGGCTTAGGCATCGGTCTGTCAGAGACGAACATGGTGACGGACGTGGCGGCGGCGCAGCCTGCGGCGGTGGACGGGCGGATCCAGCTCGGTGACATGCTCTGCCTCTTCGACGGCGTCAACGTCGAGGGCGGAAAAAAGGCCTTAAAGGATGTCATCAAAGCTCAGTCGATGGCTGGCATCGTCGCGACGACTCGCGAGCTCATGCTGCGCCGCCCGCTGCCGCCGAGGCCGGCAGGCTTGGCGGGCGCGAGCGGCAAGGGTAGCCGGCGCGGGTCCAAGGCGCCGGCCGCAGCCGAGGCGCCGCCAAATCCTCCTCTCAAGTTCAATCTGCAGCTGCGTACAGACGCCATGCCAGTCGATCGGCTAGAAAAGGATGGCAAGGGCGCAGTCAAGGGCTCGCGGATGCTGCCGTTTGCGCTGGACAAGGCCAACCGGGTGGTGGCGCTGCACGAGAGCTGTGATGAGCTCTTGCCCGGCGACATCGTCACGATGATCGACGGCAAGAAGATCTCCGGCCCGGCAGATATGAAAGCGTCGGCTAAGCTGAGCAAGGGCCTCGACGCCAAGACGAGCGTCCACGTGCTCTCGATTGAGCGGCCGCCCTTTCCGTACCGCGGCGAGGCCGAGGAGGAGTCGGAGGAGGAGGAAGAGGAGGACGAGTCGCCCGTCAAAGCTTCGACGGGCCGCCAGAGCTTCGCCGGCCCGCCCGCGCCGTCCGCCTACGGCGCACCGAGCTCCTCGCACGCGCCGGCGCCGGCTGCGGAGACCATCTTCCATCTGTCCGGCTGGTCGAACAGCGAGAAGCGGTTCAAGGCGATTGGGTACGGTGTGGGCCTGCCGACGTCGACCGCGCTGTACGCGGGATTGCCAACGCAGCTCGAGATCAAGTACGTCAAGGCGGAGGACGCGCCAACTGATGGGATGGTGCAGATCCAGATGCGATGCAACGGAGACTCGCAACGGCTCGTGGCTCTCGACAGCTTTTTCAACCAGCACCGCCGCGTGGGTGTCATGGAGTGGGACGGCGGCATGGTCGTCTACACGGGCACGCAGCCCGACGGGAGCGACAAGCCCTACGGGAGCGCCAATGGACTTCCCATTGGACGACCGCCGCTGCTAAACTTTTACCGCACGCCGCCCCGCAACGCACCGGCACCGGCGGTGGCGCGCACCGGCAGCAGCAGCAGCCTCTCCAGGTCTCCCTCGGCCGCACCGAGCGCATCGCCAGTGCGACGGTCGTCGTCTGGCTCCGGAATGATTGCGGCGGCACCGACGACACAGTCGCCGCCGCAGGCCACCTCCGTGACGAGGCCTGGTTTCGTGCCGGCGCTCGAGGCGAGCAAAGCGCCGCTTGGCGTGAGGCCCACGTCGTCGCCAGCCGCGTCGGGCTCCGGCAGGACCCTCTTCGGCATGGCAGCCGGAAGCCCTGGCCAAGCGGCCAAGTCACCGGCGTCCGCGGGAGCGCCCAAGCCCGCACTCTCGCAATCTGGCTCCGCTGGCAGTCTGAAGCAGAGCCCAACGAGCGAGAGTAATAAGCCGATGGCAGGCGCCATTGCGATGCCCGGGCTGACCGGCTCCGCTCGCAAATCGCCCGCAAACTCTGGGCGCAAGCCGCCACCGACGATACAGGAGGAGGAGGAGGAGGCGATGGCGCCCAGAGCGGCGGTGGGCCGGTCGAGCTCCGGGCTGTCAATGAGTGCCAAAGCGGCGGGGCCAGCAGCCACGACGATGCACACCAAGGGCGGAGGCGCCCCTGCGACAACGGCCGCGATGATGCACACAAAGGGCGGAGGTCTCGCGCCGTCGTCCGCGCCGTACCATCCTGCAGCCCCCAGTGCGGCGCCGGTTGCTCCTGAACGATCGTCGTCGGGACGGGTCGGCGCAGCGGGTAGCTCGCCTGCAAAGCGCAACTCGTCAGGTAGCTCGCTCTTTGGCTCTGCTTCTGCTTCGCCCGCAAAGGCTGCTTCGCCCGCGAAGGCCGAGCCGCTGAAGCCGAAGCCGCTGCCGCTGGGCAACCCCTTTGGTGGCGGCAGCAGCAAGCGCCTCAGTGGCTCCCCCATGGTGCAGAGCACCCAATCGGAGCGCGGCCTGTCCAAGTCTTCGCCGGCAACGACGGCCTACTCTCCGCCAAAGTCGTACCGTCAGCCTACCCTCTACCCGGACACGCCGGCGATCCAAATTGGGGTCAACCAGTCCTCGCGCTCGCCCTCACGACAGCGAGCCGACTCGATGACGGCGCAGCCAGTCGGCGGTCTCTTCTCCTTCTACCTGCCGCCGCCGCGCGCTCCGCCCACCGCGCGCGAGCGCTTCGACCTCGACCTGCCAACGGAGACCGACCGGCTCGCGAAGCTCACGAGCGCGGATGCTCTCGCGCCGCCGCTCGACGATACGACGTACGTCACGCCGCGCCAGAGCTTCCGTGAGAAGTCGAAGGCGAACGTGGCCCCCGCTGCGATCTCAAAGGACGCAAAGGCGGGATCGAGGGTCAAGGGCTTCGCCGCCTTCTTTGAGCAGTTCTCGGAGGCGCTCTCCGCGTAGCTCTATGTCGGGGGACGGGCTCTACAGCCCCAGGTCGATGGGGTGGTGAGAGTGGGCGGTAGAGGGCACATGTACTTACTTACCGTGGTACTCTGGTACAAGTAGCATGCACGTACCGAATTCCAAATTGGGCCAAGTTGGCCAATTTTGCGCACACGTTCGGAGCGGCATGTCGCCAAAGTCGAACCTGTACACAACGCCGTCCAAGGGCTCGAGCCAGCGCAGCCAGCGCGGCACGTCGCCCTCGCCATCTCCGGCCACGGAAGGGCAGCGGGCTAGCGCCCCGTGGGAAGGGGAGCGCCGAGAGCGACGAGGAGAGCGAGAGCGCGCCGGTGGACGAGCTCGGCTTCAAGCCGGTGCGGGAGTCGTGCGACGCGCCTCCGTGGCGGGGGAGCGCGGGCAGAGCGGGCTCCGACGGCGACAGAGGGAAACGGCGCATCGGATCGGAGAGATGCTGCCGCGGAGCAACCGACACAGTTTCAAACTAGAAACTTACCGTCACTTACCGTTACACCATGCCCGTTCCCGAATGCAGGCTCAGACAGCCGCGTCTCACCGCAGAGCACTAAGTCACCGTCGCCTGAGTGTCCCTAGCTACAGGTAGGCCTTGAGAAACGATGGCAGGGCGGAGACTGGCAAGCCGTATGCAAAGAGCTTATCCTCGAGAGCAGCGAGGGCGGCGACCTTGGCCTTCCACTGGGTCTGACGGGCAAAGAGGGACATGCCAAAGATCACGCCGCCACCCTTGGCCGCGAGCGCCTTGCCCTTTTTGCCCAGGTCTGGTATGGGGACCGATTGCACGAGGTCGATGGTTAGCTGTGCGACCATTGTGTTGACCATTGCCTGTAAGATGACCTCTCTTAGCATGGAGTGGTAGGATGTGTGGGTGTCAAAGTGTGGGAACACGTCCTCCACGATCCCGCCAAAGTACATGGCGAAGATCACGTAAAAGATCGAGTACATAGAAGCCTCGCACAGATCCAACACATAGTTGATGCAGTCGCGTACGTTGAGATGGCGCTCGTCGTGGAGCTTCTTGACGACCCACGAGATGAGGAGGACCACAAAGGCTGTCGTCACCACCTCCTCCATTGTGTGGCCCTCCGGCGGTGGCTCCATCGGCCGACGTCCCATCGCGAGAGAGGGCAGCGACCGGTCGCGGTAAGGCGAGGGGGGTCGGAGATTTTGATGACGTGTCCGCGCGCGCGCGCGGTCGGTCGGCTCTGTGCGCGGTCGGCTGTGTGCGGCCTCTGTCACGACGGCGGCGGTGGCGCGACTCGTGGTGCTCTCGGGCACGGTGCGTTTGGTGCACGGCGCGCGCGCGGCGATGCCATCGGGCCTCCTTCGCGTCACCACCACCACCGACGCCGTGCAGGCCCGCGAGAAGATCGAGGCCGCTGTGAGCGCTGCGGGCTTGGCTGATGACAAGGGAGTGGGCCGAGAGGAGATCCGGTCGTTTTACTGGTGGGAGGGTGCGGTGCAGGATGACGCCGAGACGCGGCTCCACTTCTCCACCGCCGCCGACTTCTCGCGCGTCGTCTCGGTCGTCAGCGCCGCTCACAACTACGATGTGCCAATGATTATTGGTGAGGCTGCCGAGGGCGAGGCTGCGGGTGGCGCGGGAGAGAAGGAGGCGGCGCACTGGAAGGGCGTTGTCGCGGCCGGCGCGAACGCCGCGAGTCTTGCCTCCGCGCTCGCCGCCAGCCGCCTCGTCGCGTGCGCGCAGGTTTCCTCGGACGGCACTGTGCATGTGAAGACGGTCAAGGGCGCTATCGAAGCGGTGGGGGCGCTCGTGCGAAAGGACGCAGCGGCGGCGACGGTGACGTGGAAGCCGATCGTCGGCAACACGCCATATCTCGACTGGGTCACCGAGGAGACCAAGGTGGGGCCGTCGGCGGCGTGCGACGAGTGATCCAGGACGGATATTGTGCCGACATGTGCGTGTATCTGTAATAGGCGTACGGTGGCGTGGAGACACTGTGTTCGTGCGATTTCGTTTAGTTCCGCACAATGATCAATGTGACACTACGTAGGAGACGGGCTACTGCGCCTGTCGCAGGAGCCCTTCCTACCAAAGCGAATCTTACACTGGGCTGTGCGTAACCGACGTGTTGTAACCGCGCGCGTCGGCGGACTGGCGCGCCGCGCGCGCGCTCTCGCCTCTCGTCTCGCGTCTCCGGCCGGCCATGGGCAGCGGTGAGGGTCGCACGATGATCGACGAGCGGTGGGAGGTGCAGTTCGATCGGCTGCTGGGCGAGGGCGGCTTCGGCTTCGTCTTCCTCGGCCGCGACACGCGCGATGCTGTCGACTGCGCCGCAAAGAAAGTGCGCCTCTCTGACACTAGAGACCGGGAGGCCTTCCAGTCGGAGAGGCTAGTGTTGATGCGCGTGCACGATCACGCGTCGATCATCAGCGTGTTAGGCGACGCCACGACCGAGTTCGACGCCTACCTCTTCCTCGAGCTCGCCACAGGAGGTGAGCTATTCGACCGTCTGATCGATAGTGGCTCCTTGAGCGAGGGGGCGGCCTGGCCGTATTTCAAGGCGATGACGCTCGCGGTGGAGCACTGCCACTCAAGGGGCATCGCCCATCGTGACCTCAAGCTCGAGAACGTCATGCTCGTCGCGGACGACCCTCACGCGATCCGGCTGATTGACTTTGGCCTCGCCGTGCAGTTGATGCTCACACCCGACGGCCAGATAGATCCGACCGACAGGCGGCAAGATATCGTGGGGACGCAGAAGTACAGCGCCCCGGAGATGCTCACCCGCAACTACGACGCCACCAAGATCGACATCTGGTCCCTCGGCATCGTGCTCTTCACGCTCTGTGCGGGCTTCTTCCCTCTTGAGGAGGCCAAACTCGACTCGGACTGGCGCTTTCGTAAGCTGGTGGCCGAGCAGCAGGCGGGCGGCGGCTCGTGCGAGGCCATCTTTCGCATGTATCAGCTCGCGTGCCCCTTCTCCGAGCCGCTCAAGGATCTGATCGACGCGATGCTCCGTATTGACCCCGATGCGCGCCCCGGCATCACCGTTATCGCGGCTCATCCGTGGCTGCGCTCCGTGCCAGAACCCCCCCCCTGTCTATCGTGGCAGCTATCGCAGCCTCGGCGCGACGAACAACAACGCGTCGCCGCCCGACGGCGCGCCGCCGATTGAGAGGCAGCGCGCCCGCCGCCTCGCGTGAGGCTGAGAGAAGCCGCTCTTGTGGTGAAGAGGAGAGGCGTCAGGGGAGGGGAGCGCGCACCTAGGGTTCGTGCGTTGGTAAGGTTGGTCAGACGTCAGTTACTTGTTACTCAGCTGTAAGCTACCGTACCGTATGTATGTATTCACCTTCCTTGTTTGTCAAGAAGCGCCCGCCTTGGACTTTTGCGGAGCGGGCAGAGAGGAGAGACGATCCCTCGCTCCATTCTCCTCTCTCTCTCGCTCGCCGGTCCCTCGCCTCTCTCGAGCAAAGGCCAATGCCCCCGCGACACGCGACGCTCGGCTCTCGCGACGGGCGCGCAGCTGGATCCGATCGACGTCGATCTTTTGTGTGCGGCGGGCGGATGACTAAATTTGGAAAGGGGACGATGGCGCGCGGAAATCTTTATCACTGCCTCTTCCCTATAGATAGAGTCACCCGTCACCCCACAGACACATGAGACAGCAGACACGAGACAGTCACGCACATACGCTCTGACACGTCGACTTTAAGAGCCCTTCTGAAAGGCTTTCTCGCGGAGCTCGCGCACCTCGGGCGGGATGTGTTCGCTCGACTGCGGCCGCCCCACAATGGTGCCGCCCTCCTCGCGAAGCACGACCGCGCCGAGAGGCTGAAGGAGGCACGCGAAGCGAGACGACGCAAAGGTTTCACACTTTAGCACGGGCGGAGAGGGAAAGGAGGGCACGCGCGGGCTCGATGGCGAGGCCTCACCGCTCCCTTTGGCTTGTTGACGTGCTTCGGGCTCGTGTACGTGACGAGAATCTTGTTCTCGTCCCTCGCCTCAGAGTAGAAGGCGGCGAGATCCGCCGCCATCTGCAGGCACTCGTCATCGGGAGGCGGCCGACCAGCGACGAGCGATTGTCGCAGCACGACGTGAGCACCAGGAACGCCGCGCACTGCGGCCAAAAGCAACACGCCAAGCGCGAGCGAAAGTAGCGCCGAGAGAGGGCGTGTGGGCATGGCGCGCTGCACGCGCGGCGGTCGGCACGCACCGTGCATCCACACATCGGGATCGCGACAGATAGTCAGCGAGAGCTGCTCGTTCTCCCTTCGGTTGCGCCCCACAAGGATGGCGACTCCTCGAGGACTCTGAAACTCACGACCACCCCAACCGGCGGTCTGAGAAGCAAAGAGCGTCTGCTGCTGCTGCACTGCACGTTTCCCGCGTGGCAGCGGCCTGCCCCCAGCTGGCGCCTCCCCCTCCTCCTCAAGGCCAGCCAGCTTGAGCTTGAGACGCTTGCCCTCGCGCAGAATCTCGGAGCGGAGCACACGCAACCCCGCCTCAGACTCCTCCTCCTCCGCCTCAGCAGCAAGGCGCGCACGCCAGCCTTGCAGGATGCGTTCGCGCTTCTCGCTCTCTTCGATCAAACCAGCCACCACCGTCGATCCACGCCGCAGGCGCCGCGCCTTATCGAACGCTCTGTCCGCTTGCTCACGAGGCGACCCCTGGCCCGCGTCGAATGTCAGCTCGGTTGGAGCACCGTCCTTCTCCCAATCCTCGACGACGATCTTCGTCGTGCGATCATCGATGCGGTACAGATTCGCCACAACAAGCGTCGCCCATTGAGACAGCCGCTCCGCATTCCTAGCCGCCTCCGCCTCCTTGGTCAGCGCTACACGCCGCCGCTCCTCGTTGGAGATGGTGCTCTGCAGCCACGAGTCGAGGCGCGGACGCAGCGAGACGGCGGCGGCGCATGCATACGGCGCGGTCCAGCGCGGGCGTGGGGCCACGATCGCCGCCAAGAGCGGCAGCGAGCCTCGCGCGTAGCAGCGCAGCGCGGCGAAGACCATGGACGGTGTGCGAGCCTTTTCCGAGCAAGTTCGGTAACGGATACATCATGTACTAGTACGAGTTCTAAGGTATCACGGACGCACATCACAACAGCGTTGAGCGTTCTAAGTTGGTCTACTGTACAGGTGCACCTATTGCGCGTCGGACTTCTGGCCACTCGCTGACAGGTCTACCATCGGCCACGCCTCTTCGGGAGGCGCAGGCGGCTCGTCTGTGGGCCACGGTGCTCGCGCAAGCGCCGAAGCCGCAACCGACAGCGGCGACGGAGGAGGCTTGATCTCGTTGGCATCTGAAGCTGTGGCTGTGCCGTTAGATCTTGCAGCGCACGCGGCCGCGGTGGACGGCCGCTGAGACGGCCGCAGAGGCACCGCGGGATCCGCCACCACTGTGAGCGGCGGCGCTGGCAAGTAGTACTCATCTCCGAAGAGCTCCTTGTGAAGGGCTGCATACTTCTCCGGGTCAGCAAGCAAGCGCACAGGCGTAAGCTGGACGAAGAAGATCCGACCGTCGACGACCATCGGCTGGCCGCCCACCATCACCTCGAGCAGCGCACGCGGCACGTGTAGGTAGCGCGCGTCGGGATGGAAGGTCGAGCTCAGTGCGCCATGCACCGATTCGTGCACCTCAAAGCCATGGGCAGGCACCGGAGGGCCAACGAGCAGCGAGCCGTCGTATCGCGTCGTCGTGCGCCCAAAGTGGAACTCGGAGACGCCGTTGGCAATATCGACGAATCGATGGCTCTCGCGCCCGCCGCGCTTCGACATGACGACGCCAACCGTCTTGTACCACCGTCGTCGCCGCTTTTGCGGGGGCCACGCCGCACTCGCACCTCGCGACACAGCCGCCGTCGCAGCAGCAGTCGTGGGCATGAACGCCGGAGTATGTGCCGCCACCGCCGCCGCCTCCACCGCCCGCATCACGCTCGAGCCGCCGGCAGTGTACCGCTCGTGCCCTGGCAGCGTCGATGCGCGCGCATGCGTCGCTTGAGGCGGCAGCACGTGCGGCGGCGCCCAAGAGGGAGGAGCGGCCGAGCGCAGAGCGTCGTGAGGTCGCATGACCTCTGGCAGGTACATGGCGGCAGCGGCCGGGCGCGACAGATGCCGCTCGACCGTCGCCGAGACGGTCGGGCGGTCCCCATCGCCCGCGTGCCATGCCGAATGCCAGCCAGCCTCGCCGCGGCGCTCGGCCTCGTTGAGTCGGCTAAACGCGTCGTTGCGCCGGCTTATAAACATGTCGTCGCACGCTTGCTCGATAGGTGGCGCATCCAGCTGCGCGCCAGCTCGTCCGTCGCAGGCAGCGGCCGCGCTGCCATCGGAACATGCCCCACCATTGGTGCATGAAGCTGCGTACGCGCTACGCGGCAGCACTGCCTCAGGGTTGGCCGACTCGAGAGAGGACGTGCCTGCCTGGCCTGCCGCCCCATCGATTAAACGCTGGAACTCGTAATTCCACTTGCCAAGCAGCTCGCACGCGGCACGCTCGCCCTCGTCGGACCATACCGCGCGGCGGCGCAGCGCCAGCTCTCCACGCGATCTGGGCGCCGCCGAGAGCCCATAGAGCGGCTCGTCGACCGCGGCAGTCCATGAGGTAGCTACAGGACGAGGCGTGTCTCGCACGGCACCGAATGGGAGGGCCGCCGAGCGCTCAAGGATGCTCGCAACCGCCGCGGTGCACACACCTACGCCCGCGCCGCCGTCACGAGCACGAAAATCGCGGTGCACTGCCGCAGGATTGAATCCAGGAGGGGCCGGAGTGCGGCCGCGTGCAGCGGTCGCCACTGCGAGTGCGCGCCTCATGCAGGCGAGCTCATCGAAGCGCAGCGAGGCGGCGTGGTGGTCGAGCGGGGCGTCCGCCTCCATGGCCGCCAGCAGCTTGTCAAAATAGTCCTGCACTGGCCGATGCGGCGTGCCGGCCCACCGCCGCCCTCGGGGCTCCGCCGACATCGCGCCCTTACTGCAGGGCCGTTACCAAACATGTCTGCGATGCTTGCGACCCTGCTCGCGCCGCTCGGCATGTGCACGCCGCCGGCCACCACGCCGGCCCCGCCGCTCGGCAGCACGCCGCTCATCCTCGGCTCCGCCTCGGCCAGCCGCGCCTCCCTCCTGCGAGCGGCCCAATACGAGTTCGAGGTAACCAGCCCGGACATTGATGAGCGCGCGATCCGACGTGACGACGCGAGGGAGCTTGTGCTCGCTTTAGGCTTTGCAAAGGCGGCGGCGGTGCTCGACGGCGCGAAGGGCGATGAGTACGCAAGGAGGCACGCCCTACTCATCACGTGCGATCAGGTGGTCACAAACGGCGGCCGCATCCTTGAGAAGCCTCGCTCTTCCGACGAGGCGCGCGCATTCATCGCCTTGTACGCGCGCGAACCGGCGACGACGGTGGGCTCGTGCGTCGTGACAGACTGCGCCTCCCGCCGCCAGTGGTCCGCAGTCGACGAGGCGCGTGTCTTCTTTCGGTCGATACCCGACGCGACTGTCGCCGAGCTTATTGCCGATGGCGGCGTCTTTGCATGCGCCGGTGGCCTCATGGTGGAGCACCCGCTGGTGCAGCCGCATGTCGAGCGCATAGAGGGGACGATGGACTCGATCATGGGCTTGTGCACGGCCACGGTGCATCGGCTGCTCGGCGAAGCGCTCGCGGCGCGCGAGGAGGACAGCCGCTGACTACAGTAGAGAGTAGATATCATTTTCTTTGAAGCGATGTTTCCGATGACACGCGCGCGCGCGGCGGTTTCGGAACTAGATGAGAGAGAGAGAGGCGGACGCCCAAGGGTCGCCGTCGGCAAGATGGGTGGCTCCTCCTCGCTCGTCGCTCCGGCAAAGGCGCTGCCAGGACGCGCCCAGAAGATGGCCATCTCGGCCAAGCACTATGTGCTGGGCAACCAGATGGAGGGCCCCTTCCCGTCCGGCCTGCAGATCGCCTACATGGCAAACGGTTGCTTCTGGGGTTCCGAGAAAGGAATGTGGCGCCTACCCGGGCAAGGCATCTACTCGACGGCCGTCGGCTGTGCGTGGACGGGTGTTTGAACTCGCAAAATGCGTGAGACACCGTCGCACCGCCCACAATTCACGCGCCCAACCCCTCCGCAGATGCTGGCGGCTTCTCACCCAACCCGTCATACGAGGAGTGCTGCTCTGGCCGCACGGGACACACTGAGGCGGTGCAGATCGTCTTCGATCCGGCGAAGATCGCGTTCGTCGACATCCTCCGATGGTTCTGGGAAGGTGCGATCAAGCCTGCGCGCGCGCCAGCCCAGCGGCGCGCGGACTGACGCCGTGTGTGAGCTGTGGCGATCGCAGCGCACGACCCGACGTGTGGCATGGGCCAGGGCAACGACCGTGGGACCCAGTATCGTTCGGGGCTGTACTGGGTGGACGAGACGCAGAAGGAGCTCATCCTCGCCTCCAAGGCCGCCTACGAGAAGGCTCTCGGCAAGCCGATCACCACCGAGTGTGCGCCGGCCGCCGAGTACGAACAGTACGGTGGTGTCTTCTACTATGCGGAGGATTATCACCAGCAGTACCTGGCAAAGCCGGGCGCGCGCCCTTACTGCTCGGCCCAGCCGCAGTGCGTCAGCCTGCCGGCGTACGAGTCGTGGGTCCCCGCTCAGCTCGCGGGCAATCTCGAGATCGCACCGAAGCTGCCAGAAGCTTTTTGGAAGAAGCACGGCCCGACGCCGCACTGCGTGATCCGCTCCCCGAATGGCCCGATCGAGTGGGGCGACTGGTGAAGGCTCAGCGGGTTTGATGCGTGGCGCGGGTGGGATGAGATGCATGGGCGACCCAAATTCAGGCGACGGGGGGGCACGCGGCCGGGCGGACGGAATCGGCGTGTGCCTCGGTGGACGGTGCCGTCTCGCGGGGCGACGCGGCGGTGTGCTGTGTAGGTGGCAGTGGAGCGTGGGAGGTGCTTTTTGGATTTCAACGCTTTTTTCGATTCTTTTTGTTCGCACTCCGGAGCCCCCCGCGCCTCGCCCACCGGTCACACTGTAGAGATAGCTGCTCGCTCTCTGTCTCTCTCTAGCTACAGGATGCCGAGATGATTTTCGAAGGCGTTGGTGAGTCGGCCAAGGGCGGCGGCTCCCGAGAGCGGATACTCGGAGATGGCGAAGGTGTCTTCGACCTGGTACTCGGGCTCGACCTTGCCATGCGCCATCGCGCCGGCGACAAAGACGACGGGGCCATCGCTGGGCAGCGTTGGCACGATCTTCGGCATCGAGACCAGCCGGCCTGTAACCGAGAGGAGGTAAATGTGTGCGTTGGGAGGCAGGTGGTCGGTCACTGGGTTCTTGATGACCTTGAGGAGCTTGTGCGGCCCGTTGGACGCGCGGATCGACAGCTTGAAGAGCAGCTGCGTCATCAGTCCACAAAACCGCTTGAATGTGCGCGGTATGCGGATCTGTGCAGATACATCTATGAGGACGCCTCGCTCTGTGCGTACGTAGATCTTGAGGAGGCCGGCCTTGTTGAGGGGCGAGTCGAGGAGGATCAGCATGCACTGATGCAGGATGTCCGGCCGCGCCTCCGCCGGATCGCGCTTGTGCTTTCGCAGGAAGCCACCGTGCTCGTCAGCGTTGAGCAGCACATGCTCTTTGCCGACCTTACCAGTCTCCAGGCAGGCGCGCTCGAGGATGACGATGAGCTTGGGCTCTTTCGGCTTGCCGGTCGCCTCTGCCGACGCCGAAGCCGCGGGCGGCGCGCTCTCGCCCTCGTTCCTTTGTCGCTTGGGCATGTGTCGGGAGAGCCGCGGATCGGATGGGCACGTGCACTGGCGCTTGGGCGTAACGTCTCGCCCGAGTTTGCTCTTTGGTTTGGGGCCCTCTCTGCATTTGCACTTGCAGCCTCTGCGGTGCGCCTGCGCCAGCGAAAATGAGCAGCACGCCTCGGGCGAAGCCGATGGTGGCCAAGGAGGCGGCGTCGCCACGGGCGGCTCCCGCCGCCGGCAAGGCCTCCGCCGACAAGAAGCCCAAGGCCAAGAAGCCCAAGGGAGCTGCGCCTACAGCGCCCATCGGGCTCGGCATGCCGATGAACAAGCCTGCGGATCTGTCTGAGGAGGCGGCGAAGGCGGACCTGGAGTCGCTGCAGAAGAAGTACGGCGCGCTCGTCGTCAACTTCAACAACCAGCAGGCCGAGCTCGCCGCCGCGCAGAAGGAGGTCGGTACCCTCGCGCAGGAGAATGAGCGCTTGAAGCAACAGAGCAAGGGCGCCTTCTCGGCCGACGAGACCACGCGGAACCTCCAGTCACAGCTGGACCAGAGGATGCAGGTGCGCGGCTGAAGCACTCGCCGCGAACCCTGCTGTCGGCCGCTCCCTGCATGCGCCTGCGCACCTGCATGCGTCGCCGCCAATCGTGTGCCTGGGCAGCCAAGTCTCACCTCTGCGCTCTGCCTGTGCGCATCGCCACGCTTTGCAGGAACTGCGCGCACTCGAGGCGACGAATATGCAGCTGCAGAAAAAGGTGAACAAGCTACAGGTGGAGCACGTCTCCGAGGAGGAGGTCGATCAGCTCTTTTATGCTCTCGAGCAGAAGGAGCAGCAGCTCGAGCAGGCGATGCAGGACAAGGAGTCTCTCGAGCAGGAGGTGCTCACGGCGAGGCAGCTGAGCGCGCGCGGCGGAGGCGCCGACCCCAAGTTTATCGAGATCCATCACCACAACGACATTTCAGACGACGACGAAGACGACGATGACAACAAGGCAGCGAAAGAGGCCGCGCCCTCATCCGTTGCCGTCTCGTGATTGGCCGCGCGAGGCTGCGCAGATGGGCGTCAGCCGCCGCCGAGAGCTGGCAAGGGTTGTCTGCTGCTTTACTGTTGATTGTTGCGCCGCGCGCATGCACGCGGCGACCCGTCTGGAGGCATGTGTGCCTGTGTGCTATGTGGGGACACGGACGTGCATGCGGGCGCGACAGCACACATCGTGCGGGGAGGGCCGTGGCTCGTGCCGTTGCGCGCGTTGAGCGTCGGTGGAGCGCAACGCCAACCAACCCGACTGGCTGCGGCGTGGTGGACACAATGCTTTCTGACTGAGAGCGTGGCCCAGCCGCGCTGAGTGTATGGAACGTATGGATGCGCCGTGGAGGCCGTGTACTGTCTTTTTGTGTGTTATGAGTTCGTTCGTCGGGTTGTTTGTGGCCGTATCTATCTCGCACGTACAGCTACAGTGTAAATGCGCTGTACAAAGTCGATGCCCGGATACGTTGCGCGGATCCATTTATTGCCCTTGCGCAGGAACGCGTCCTGGTCGACACCATATGGGTTCCCGGGCGTTGGGTTGAACGCGCGGTCGAGCACTTCCATGCCGGAGACGACCTCGGCAAATGGCGGGAAGTTGAGAGGATCCAGCTTGGAGTTGTCGCCGAGGTTCACGTACAGCTGCGTCGAGCGCGTATTGGGTCCACTGGTCGCAAAGGCCAGCGTTCCGCGCACGTTTGACACATTCGCCACGCGCGGATCGTCAGCAATGGGTTTACTCCACTTTTTGTTGAGCGACGCATTCCCAGAGATGCCGAATTGGATCAGGCCGCCGCACGTGTGCACGCACTTTGGCGCATTGGGCGGCACCACTCGAAACATGGCATTCTCATCGTAGAATGCATCCTCGTCGACAAGGGCCGCAAAGTGTGCTGCGCCGATTGGCGCCCACTCGGGATGCAATCGTATTGTGATGGGAGCGCTGGCGCTGATGCTCGTCGTGATGTTGACGCAATTCGCATCACACACTCCATGCATCGGATGTGGCCGTAGCGGCTGCGGAGGCGAAGCGTCGGGCGAAGGTGAACTCGGCGAGAGCCATGAAAACATGTTTCACATTCACACTCTTTCATCTTACGTAACCGACACTCGTCAAGTAAGTCAATCTCAGTTCCACTGACCGAGGTCCGGAGCGGAGTTCCTCGTGCAATCGGGCTCGCTTGCGGAGAGGGTGAGGCCAAAGCGTGACCGCAGAGCTGCATCAAAGCCGCCCGCCTCGCCGCAAGGCCACGAGCCGGAGGGTCGACCGTGGAAGAGCTTCCGCAGGACGGCGCGCCACTTCTGGCGCATCACTGGCTGCATCTCGGCGGAATGGCGCTGCATGCGTGCCGAGACGTCGCGCAGGTCGACGGATGCGAGCTTCACGGCGAGGTCGTCGGCGGAGTCGAAGTATTGCACGTGCGGGTACACGTACGGGTCGCTCAGCCGAATCCAGTGCTCGAGGGCTGTGGGGTCCTGCAAAGAGTTGGGATTGGGAGTCGACGGCCGGCGCAGCGGCGAAGGCGCGTGTCGCCAGTAGACACGCTCCGACATGACGTGGCGTTGGAGCTCCCAGCGGACGAGCAGCTCGAGGGACGGCACAAAGATGGGAATTCCCATTCGATAAAGTTCGAAGAAGGTCATCGTAGATTTGGTGTACGGCACGACGACGATGGCAGGGTGCGACGCGAGCTGTGTGTATTCGTAGCCTCCGCCATTGGCATTGCCCGGATAGGCCTCCTCGATGGAGGACACTCTCAGCCCGCGGTGCTCGCGAGACGCCCGGCGCAGATCCGAGAGCAGCTTGCGTCCGAGCGCGTGGTGGCTGCGAGCGAGAAGCACCGGCTTACCCGGTAGCGGCCGGTATCGCGCGGTGATGTAGTTGGCGAGAGTAGGCAGATAGAGCGGCCGAACGCCAGTGAAGTGCTCGACGTATGCCTGATCGTAACGATTGTTTGCAGCGACCACGACGCGCGGTGCGTGCGAAAAGGCGACGACAGTCTCCAGCCACTCCTTCCACCGCTCTGCATTCTCGCGCGCCAGCTCGAGGTTGGCTGTGACGATGAGGAGGATGGACTTGTTGAAGGGCAGCCACACTTCGCAGAGCGCCGCCGGGTGAGAGCACACGACGCCGTCTGCTCCCGCCAGAAGCGGAGAGTCGCGTAGCGCCTCGTACGCGGCCCGGCGGGTGGCGTGCGGCCGCGGGCACAGGGTGAAGGCCGCCTCACGTGTGAGAGACGGGAGCTCGTACGGCGCGGCGCACGTGCGTCGTCGAGCACACGCTCCGCTAAGCGACTTTTCGACGAAGCGCTGCCCGAGCTCGCGCAGAGTGTGCCCCACATCCTGCGCCGTCGCGATGTGATAGTCGACCGAGAGCAGGCTATACTGGCGAGGCGTGCGCCGCCCCGCCGAGGGCAGCAGCGACGTCGACTCGCGAAGCTGTCGCGGCACGGCACGCAAGGCGACCGTGGAGCTAGTCTCTGACTCGAGACCCTCGGCGATGCGCCACGGCGGCCCACTATTGCCGTGCCCGCGCAAGCTGCCGCCAGGGCGCACGTTGAGCACCCCGCCCGTGCCGCGGTTGCGCAGCCGGTCACCCTCGAGCCGCCAAACAGCGCCTGGCGGTGCGACCCACGGCCCCCTCTTACCGCTCCGGCGCGCGGCGGCACGATGCCGACCAGCCTTCGCGTCGCCACCCATGTTGTTGGCGCCACCTGCGCTTAAGGCGTCGTCAGCTGCGCCCGCCGCGGCGGCGGCAATGCTGAGCTGGCGGGCCGACGGCGGTGGGAGATCGGCTTTGGCGACCCACGCGGCGCCGCCCGAATCTGCGCCATGCAGCCGGAGCAGCCGGCCATTCTTGACCGAGGCGAGAGCGAACCAATCGCCGTGCAGGTCATCGCCTCGCCACAGCTCGTCGCCTAGCTCCTCCTCCGCCTGCTGCACCTCGTCGCCATCTGCCCCATCGTTAGCCTCCGTGCCTGGCGTCGAGAGCTCGGCTAGATCAGCATCTGCCGATCCTGCACGCGGGCCCGTTACCTTTGCAGCCACCTGCAGCATGAGCGATGGCGGCTTCAGCAGCGGCATCAGCTGCTCCAACCGACGGCCGGGGCCGCTGTGCCGTGGCCAGTCGTCGTGGGGCGAGGCGATCGACATGTTGGACGAGAGGCGCAGTATCGAGAACCAGCTGCGTTCGCTCCACGGATACTCGACATCCGCATGGAGTGTGCCGTCCTCATCGACACGGACGAAGCGATCACGCCACGCCGAGTAGATGGAGACCACTGGCGGGCGGCGCACGACATGCGACCGCGCCGCGTCTGAGGCGGCGTTGGCCTGAAGACTGCTCGTCTCGGTGGATGGCCCTATGCCATGCTCGTGGCTCTCTGCGCCCTCAGAGTCGGCTAGGGCCTTGGTGGTGGCCTCGAGCGAGGCGCTCACGTCCGGCTGATCGACCAACGGCGGTGCCATCGGAGCTACCGATGGGGCCACCGCCACGCCCGGCGAGGCATGGCGCAGCACGAGCCAAACGCATAAGCCGATTGCGCATGAGCAGAGGACTCGCTGCCGGAGGACGCCAGCGGGCCGTGCGGATCGGTCTCGAGGGCGGTTCGCGAGAGCCTCGGCCTGCATGGTAGCACGCCTCTCACCTCACGCTCTGCGCGTGCCCGTCGCGAGCCTCGCGAGGGTGTGGAGGGTGAGGAGAGGGAGGAGTGAGGCTGCTCACGAGTTGCATGGCCAAAGGCAAGAGGAGCAGGCGACACGTCACCTCTCTCTCATGATGGGCGCTCGTGGCAAGGGCGGTGGCAAGGGCGGCGGCAAGGGTGGTGGCTTCAAGGGCGGTGGAGGCAAGGGTGGTGGCGGCAAGGGTGGTGGCCATGGCAAAGGAGGCGGTGGGCGGTCGGCCGACGGTCAGGCCTTTTTCCGCCCGTCGTTTGTTGAGAATCCATGGCATCGCTTCTTTCCTGGCGAGCCGAGCGCATTTGATCTGCGAGTGGGCGCCGCTGCGATGCCAATGATGGCTGCGCCGCCTCCGCCGCCGAGTGCTCATCCCGTGGCCGATTTTCTCGCCGCTGCAAACAGCGTTCCAGCCTCCAATATGCCTGTACCAGCTGCCTTTGCCGATGGCAGTCGTGATGGGAGCGAAGCGTTGCAGCCGCCGAAGCGAAGCAAGCTATCACTCCCGCCGCCCGTCTTTGGAAGCGGCAGCAGCACGGACGTCGCAGAGGCGCTGCGCGAGGCGCCGCAACCGCCTCCGACGTAACATGTTTATGTGTTTAGTGAGGCGTTCGCGTGATCCTGCGTTCCTGACGGTTGCCAGACGTGACGGCTGACGCATCCGCGTCCGGTCGGTCGAAAATTTGGACCGCACGAAAAATGTCAATCGCGAGACGCGACCGTCGTCGCTCGCACGGACCACGGTCGATCGCTTAGTCGCTCCGGCGCGGTGTGTGTCTCGTCGCACATACGCGCGCGCGACACACGACACAGCACACACGAAACGCCGCGGCCGAGCCGCCTGCATTGGGCGGCGGCTCCCGGACCGCGCGCTGACCCGTGACAGGACGAGACAGCGCGCTCACACTACACACAGAC
>JACLAA010005162.1_pt1 | contig 20843 bp, 46 predicted proteins | sample 8027891 | NCBI WGS metagenome assembly JACLAA01 (sample SAMN15724900, study PRJNA655200) | protist metagenome | isolation source: fluorescence activated cell sorting (FACS) single amplified genomes of... | place: Spain: Blaines Bay Microbial Observatory, Mediterranean Sea | collected 2016-01-19 | reverse complement strand
TAGAGGCTTCAGTTTAGTTTCGTGTCACATTCCATTCATATAATCATGTAATTCAGCATAATACTGTTCTTCAGTATCAAACTGTCTACCATAGATTACACAAGGAAATGTTTTCTTTTGAAACATTGTTGATGTAACTATTACATCTTGTTTGTCATAACCCATTTCGATTAGGTTATTAACATACGGATTATTTGTCATAATTTCTGTATTATTATCAATCATTTTGTGCCTCCATGAATACATCATAGAACATATTAAATGCCATTGAATCATGTACGAATGAATTCATATTTGATTGATCAGCAACCCAATCATATGCCATATCAATATCAGCACCGGTTTCTAATACAAATGGTTGTAACCCCTCTAATGCAGATAGAAACGCAGGATCATAGGCGATCTTTCCGGCGATTGGTTTGGTCTGTTGATTAGTGTTCTTCATACTACTAGGACACTTTAGGAGCTTCAGTTTAGTTTGATGAAAAATTGGCGCTTAGAGCAACACTCGGAAACACTCGATCATATATCAACAACCTTCAAATGTTGCTGATTCAGGACTTACCTTCTGAAGAATTGTAATGATTTCATCCTCTTGCGTTAGGAAGTTCGTTTGATATGTGTTAGCATCAATCTGAACTTGTCCGACAATAGTTGCAGTCGCAAGAATAAATTCAATCATTTGTTAATCAGCAATTGGGGGTTATACTGTTCTACTTCTTCAATCAATTCATCAACTGACAAACAATCTAATTCTGCATTTTGCATAGTCACAAAATACTCCTTCAAATCTTCTAGTGACATTTGATTCAAGTCCCATTGAATCAGTTTCTGTTGGAGTTCATCACGATCGATAATGTTGTCAGTCATTTGTGTTAGTTAAGAGTTAGAATACGTTGGTCCATGAATGATGCTTTGCAGCACTAATCCTACCATCTTTGAGTAATCCATCACACACTTGACAGAATACTTCAAACTTTTCCAATCGTGTCAGATTAGAATCAATTTTGTTTGAAGTTTCACCGACAACTTTGAGAACTTGTGTTTTGAGCATGATGTTAGTTAGTAACGTAAGTTTGTGCGATTGCATCAGTCTTAAAACGTCTGCATAGTTTAAACAAGAGTTTTAAATCATCTTTAATCACATATCGAAACGAGTCTGATTCGATGATAAACTTATCATCCTCCAACCATACTTGTGGGAGTTGTTTCTTGTAGATAGGAAAATCAGTTGACATAATTCAGGAATCGAGAAGAATAACTTCGTAAGATGTAAAATCAGGATAGCACTTTTCTACCCATTTTGATAACTTATTGTTCTGTGATTTGATTCCCTTGTGTGTTGTTGGACGTGTGGGCATTGTCTTTAAAAAAGATGTATGTCCCCCCTCTCTTGTAACTTGAATCGAATAAGTTGCTGTTGTAGTTTGCATCAAACTAACTCCTGCTGATATAACATAGTCTGCTCTTCTGCACATTCATTAACACAATCCTGAATCACAGTGTAAATGTGATCAATGTTGCCAACATCATTGAAGATGCGTTCACTCAATTCAGGATTGCCATCACAAGGATATATCTCATCTCCATCATCTGTCACGATACAAACATCCTCTTTAGTGTAAATCCATGCCCCACAATATGCATCTTCACCCTGTTTTTCAATCAGTTTGTTGACTCGTTCTTGCAGTTGTTTGAGAGTGTAATTCATGATTAGAGTGAGTGAGTGTTAGTTAGTGGGGAAGTTGGTGCAGACTGCATCACATAACAATGCTACAAGTTCTTCACTACCTTTACCACACATCTCATCAACAATGTTTTCAATGTCCTCCATTAGTTGTTCTCTTTGTGATAGCATTTCAAGTTGATTGTTCATTTGAAGTTCGTGAAGATAGGACTTAATCAGTGACATAATCACCAACGAGTTTGAATCAGTGCAGAATTGAAAAGTTGTGGTTCTGTGTGCATATCAGTCACTTCATACTTGTAACCTTCAACACGATTATCAACCTCTTTCTCAAACATACATTTGTTGATATAAGACTTAGATTGCGTTTTGCCGCAGAATGTAACCGTCTTATACATTAGACGCTCGCTGATAGTTCCGTCAGAATACTTGACGGGGTAGAAGTCAACTACCATGTGAGCGCCGTTTGCTGTGAGTTGCATGATGAAAGAGAGGTGATTACAATACTAAGACACTTTACGGGCTTCAGTTTTTATTAGTCACATGTGTTTCTGTATTCTTTCTATAGTTTGCTTGCGTTCTTCAAGAATCTGTGTCATATTACTATCTAACATTTCAATCATTAAATTTGCACCCAAGATAACAAACAAAGCAAGAAAGATAAGTCTCATGATAATATCAACCCTCTAGGAATGCAGGATCAATGATATCATCATTAGAACCAAACATTTCATCGAATAGTTTTTGTCCTGATTTTTGATAGTCGTTATCAGTCATTCTTTGACGAAGTTCAGCAAGAAACTTAATCTGTTCTTGAATTCCATCTACTTCGTTCTGTAGTTTCTCCTTTTTAAAGTTCAACTCCATGATAGACTTGTTGATTTCAACTATGTTCATAGTTTTGCGGATTGAAAGATTTTTGAGTTGTTGGATTGGATTCATACTACTAAGACACTTTACGGGCTTCAGTTATTGAAACACGGGATTGACTCCCATTACTTTTGCTGTAGGATTACGTGCTTTTGCTGTATCGAGTGCATCATTTCGACTCGCAGCATAAACCTCTTCAGTGAATACTTTGCCAGCAACGTACAACTTGACTTCCCATTTCATGATGTTAATTAACGAACGTAAAGGAATGAACCGTAAGGATCACAGATTTCAGGATTATCAACTAAAGATTCAAGAAAGAATCGAATGCCTTTTGCTGGTGCTTTATATGATGCTGGTTTGTAACATGCACCAGACTCTTTGTCGATGAACATGAACACACCATTATTTGAAAAACTACCATCAGCATGAACCCTGAATTGATTCAGTTTGATATATTTCTTACCTACACTATATTCTAACTTAGAATATGAAGTATGTCCAGACTCGGTTGCATTAACTTTCCATTGATTGTTGACAACTTCAAGTAAACATTCGGTCAGATATTCGGTTTTGAATTGTGGAGCACAGAAAGTCATTTGTTTGAATAAAGAAAGTTTTTTGAAGTTTGAATCAGAAAGGGTTAGACCATGACTCGTACTTTTTCATGGTGATGTAACCCTCACGGCAAAGTTCATCAGTGAAGATACCCCATGCCTCACGCTTTGAGATCTTATCGGTTGCCCCACTATTTGCCCATACTGACCAATTGTAACGAAACTGATCGAGTGCTTGTGCTTTGGTGGTCTTTCGCATTTGATTGGTCTTCATACTACTAAGACACTTTACGGGCTTCAGTTATTGAAACCTACAAGATGTGACATTTAATTATCTGTCACCCATGATTCTCCATAAACTCATCTAACGTGTAACCTTCTCCAGTTGATGTTTCTTCTATCAATTCTTCTATTGTATATTTTTCCATATCCTTTCGATATTCTTCTGGTGTTGGATCTTGTGGGTCATAGTCATCATGACACAGATATTCCCACTCATGAACAAGTGCATCAATCAATTGTTCTTTGGTGTAATCAGACATTAGCGAATCTCCCGTTGTTGAAGTTTGCATGTGAGAACTGTTCACGATTGACAAGTTTGAACATACCAAATCCATTGGTCTTGACATAACCTTCACCACGACATTGACGGTTGCCAATGTATGCACGAGGTCCGTTGTTACGCATCATGAACAACATGTCATCTTTGATGGACTTGATCAAGAACCAGTAACTAATCAGGCGAGAGTTGTTGAATGTTTCTGGCACAACTTCACGACCTTCACGAATACATTTGTTCAGTGCTACCTGAAGTTCTGCTGCTTCTTTCTTGTCAGCAAATGTTACCATCTGTGCCATCTGACGGGCGAAACCAACAATCTCATCGAAATCTTCATCGACTTGCCAACACTCAGGTTGAACAAACTTACACGACTCAGTATCTTCAAAGATCTCCATATCTACCATGTCATTGATGACATAGGCATCCTTCATTTCATCATCAGTTGCATACAATGTATGTGGTGCAATGATGATGTTTTGATGAATCACTTCATCAAAAACGTAAGTAATCGTATTGGGGCAAAAAGTATCATCGCCCCCAAACCCAATAAAATCACCTTGAACAATCCCGTCGAAATCAGGAAGATTATCAAAGCAATGGTGTAATATATCACATACATTGCCAGAATGATTAACGTCAATGTCCCGATGACTTTCGTTAATCTTGATAAGTTTCTTGTTAAAGACCGATTTTGTACCAACAAAGAATCGACCTGTCTGCGGATTCGTACCCCATACAATCGCAGGAGCGCCATCGATCTTCGCAGAGATTTCACCATTAGAAAGGAACCAATCAAGGACAGAAAGATCACCCGTCAGAATAGAATCTTCAGGGTGCTCTAGGTGGGTGTTTTTCATATTACTAGGACACTTTACGGGCTTCAGTTAAAGAAACTCTCGACACCAACGAGTTGACCAAAGTTATAATCGTATGATAAAGCATCAGCACACACAATATGTGGGTGATCTACAGATACACCCAAACGTTCACACATTTCACGATGATTATCATCCATCAGTTCAATCGCATATAACATGTTATCATTGATATGTGATAACGTATGATATTCACGCAATTTAGTTTGCAGTGCGACCAGGAAGTTACCACAACCAGCAGAATTATCAATAAAAGTAGAGTTAGAATTCTTCAGTAGATCTTCAGGGATCTCTGATACAATACGATGACAAAGATCCATCGGTGTGAATACTTCACCAGTCGAATCGATCCGATCATCAGATCTTTCGATCGTAGATCCTACTTCTTGATTGTGTTGGTTGTGACTACTTGGCATCAGGAAGATCAGGAATTGATTTAAACAATTGTTTAGTGGGATGGAAAGATGCCATCGTCTTGGTAACAATATCTTTGATAGGTTGTGACTCTAGGTATTCTTTCAGAAGAATAGATTCTTTCTCCGATGATGTCTTCAGACACACAACATTAAATGTTAATGATGCTTCATATGGTTTGATCATAACTTTACCAAGTCCACCCCAACTTGCATTGATGTTCATAACAACACCATGCTGATTGCGTCCTGCTTCTTCATATCCACGTTTGACATATCGAATGACAGGACTATCACCATCACCACAGATTTCAACGAGAGGAGCACCATTAGGATCTTCAATCTCTGCAATCTTGTTACGATAAAGTTTGCCATTCAAGTAACGCCATGCCAGGTTATGTTCAACCTGTTCGATAATAGTAGGATTATCAGCAATGATAACATCAGTGCTCTTCAGTTTCTGTTCAATAACTGTTTCATCCTTGAATTTTACTTTGCATGGACCTTTATAATTCTTGTTCCATGTAACAATGCAAGTGGCAGTGTTCTGAATACTCTTGAACATGTCTTCATGAAGATATTCAATCGACACAAGATTGCCCGATTCAAATAACATCTTCTTGAACTTTGACCTCTCTTTAGTAAAGTGTTTTGCTCTAATGATTAGTGATACATAGTCAGATATTTTCATAGACTCTATGAAAAACTTGTCATCTAGATCTTTAGAACATCCACCACCGCCACCACCATCGACACCACTACGATCAGAATATGGTGGGTTACCAGTAACTACATCAAAGTGCATTTTGTCTCTCTCCTCTTTACTAATTTTAGTAACACTACTAACATCGACTTGAAATAGATGTGATGTATTTTCTTTAGGAAAGTATTCATAATCATCTTCAACATAAAGATTTACGAATCCCATACGTGCAAGATAATCGCAATACATTCCAGACGCATCACGCCATACGAATATTTTAGCATCTTTTGGGAAATGTGTATACTTGTCACACTGATCATAGATCGCTTCAACATCAGGGATGCGATGCAGATCTTCTATTTTATCTTTTGCTTTCTTTAGAACCGATGTAACAGTTACACCATATTTTTTGAAATAATCCCGATAATAATTATCTAATTTAGTAATTTCATGTTTAACCTGACGAAGAGCAACATCCCAATCTTTCAAAATGGGGTGCATAATCATCTCTGTAGATTTAAAACCAGGATATTGCTCCAACTGTTTTTTCCACCCATATTTACGCATCAACTGACGAATCTGATGGTCAGTTATTTCATTACAGATATCTATACACCACAAAAGTTTTGGTCTCTCTGGACATTTTGTATAGTCTCTATCTCCCCAACGCACTAAAAATTCACCATCAACAACCCAACCGCGTGATGGATCTGTCTGCCCAATATAAAAAGCGACAGGATATTCATTCCTATCAAGAGCAGATCCTCTTATTTGTGCTGGAAACTGAAACACATAGATCCTATTCTTTGGACCCTCCTCGACTGGTGCTTTGTATGTGGGATCGACTTCTGTCCAAATTCTTTTAATTAACCCATTAGTCATAATAATTAGCGACGAATTTCCGAAATAGCAGGTTGACCCTGATTAAACACAACATCAACAACTGCCTGAACTTTTTTGGCAGTGCTGATACCCACTCTATCATAAGTTGGGATACAAACCAACCCAAATGTTTTTTCAGTGCTACCCAGACGGATCACACGACCGATAGACTGACTGATACCCACGTAGTCCATGTTACGCATGAAGATAACAGCCTCAAGTCCACTTACGTTGATACCTTCAGACAGAATGCTGTGATGGATAACAACAAACTTCTTGCCATCTTCCTTGCCCCACTCATTCAGAGTGTCAAAGAATTGGTCGCGATTGACTTTCTTGCCGTCGATGATTGCACCTGTCTTGGATGTAATCATCATCCAGGAGTATCCACGCTCCTTGAGTTGTAGGCAAAAGTCTGATTGTGAGATAAGACCCATGATTTGCTTCGTAGAACGAGCACAGATCAACGTCTTGTCGATATTGTTATCATCAAGGGTTTCGATGAGGTTGTCACCATCTTCAGCATACATAACCTTTCTTCCCTTGACGATGGGCAGTTGTTTAACAACCACTTTTGGAGGAAGAATGTACCCTTCATCAACAAGCAAAGGAGCAGGAACATTACATAAAACTTGACCATAGACACCCCAATTCATTCCAGGTTTAGATGCAGCAAGAGAATGTTTGGGTGTTGCTGTAAAGAAATAGCAACGATTTGCATTCTCTGCAAAATACTCAGTCGCAGGGAAGAAGTTACGCTGAACACTGTTGTGTGCTTCGTCAAAGTATATATTGTTCACCTCAATATCTGCCTCCATGATACGATGGAGGGAATGATATGAAGTGAAAATGATACAGTTCTCACCTTCTGCGCGAGCAGTGTTAGCAAAGACATGAATGTCATCTGCTTTCGTTGTAGAATAGTGAGGTGTTTCACCACTATGAACGTGCATCACATGCGTGTGAGTTGTATCAATCAACTCAAGGAATTCAGAGCACAGTTGTTCTGCCAACAGAATACGTGGAGCAACAACAACAGTCGTCATTCCGTTGTCGATGTACTTACAATTCTCTACAACATCTTGAATCATACAGATAGTTTTGCCGCCACCTGTAGGAACAATGATTTGACCCTTGTCGTATGCAAGCATACGATCAACAATGTCTCTCTGATGTGGACGAAGAGTGATCATCAAAAAGAATTAGATAACAACAGTATAAAACCCTCTGAACGATATGTCAAGAGGGTTCTAGGCGATCCCAGACACTACTAGGACAGTTTAGAGGCTTCAGTTTACTTTTCGTAGTCAGATGCTGGTTTATTTTTACCCTTGCGAATATCTTTAATAATTCGATCTCCAGTTCTCTGAAGTTTTTGTCTCTCTGTTCTATTGTATCCTGATGCTTTTTGTTGCTTGTAACCAGGACTTACTGCCTTTGTTGTTTTCTTTTTCAAAAGTTCAGAAGCAGATGGTGTTTTTGCACCAGATTTTTTTGCTCTTCTCTCCATTGCTGCTTTGCGTTGCTGGTCTCTAATTGATAGACCAGCAGAACCTCTTTCTCTTGTTGGTTGTTGTTCTTTTTCGGAACGTTGTTTTTGCGATCCAATATCTTTTCTATCTTTATATGTTTTAGCGGGGACCATCTTGCCCCCGCCTGCTGCTTTCATCCTACGCTTTTCAGGTTCTGATTTTTTACGATTAGCACCAACTCTTCCACCTTCACCTTGACGGCGAATTTGAGAAGAACCCATGACATCTCTATCATAAACTTCAGTTATAAACTCCTGAAAAGTTTTCATTAAATTATACTAATACCTCACATTATTTAGTTTTCTTCTTGCTCTACAGGTTCTTCTTTCTTGCGAAGACCTCCTTTTGACACTAGATCATTGTCATAGAAAAACTTAACACGTTCTTGACGAAGTTTCATCAAAGAATCGTATCGTTCTTGTTGTTCAGTAGTGAGGTGAAAGGATTGTTGTCGCCAAAGATCGCGAAGATCTCTCATTTGATAGAGGAGTTCAGCAGGTTTCATGTTCAAACAGTGTAATCGTTGTTGGTAAATTCGTCAAGTTGGATATTCATTTTAGAATCATTCTCTTCGAGTTCTGTGATATCGAAGATTTCACCAGGCATGTCCTGAATCTCACTCCAAAAGTCGTCCATGTGTTGCATTTGTTTGACTCTGTTAATATACACGGGATTGGTGTCCTGTGGGAGATTAGTGGACAGTTATCTGGGTGTCCACTGCTTTCAGGTTTTTCTTTACATGTTCTTCCCAGAACACTGCGTCTTCAATCTTAAGGAAGTTTGCAGAATGTTTTGCGAATCCCTTTTTCTTCGGTTTTAGATAATTCACTCGGTACATCATGCCAATGTCTAATTACTCCAGAAACAATAACCATATTAGTAGTGAGCAGACTGACAAATATGATGCTACGAATGATAGCAACATAATTGTCATAAGGTTTTGTTTTATCATCACTGAAACTCCCTAACGAATACTTCCATATCTGCCAAAGTTTTACCATACTTATTCTTCCTCGTATAAACATATTCTAATTCTTTCCAAAACCACGGATGGCAGAGTAATAGTGTGTGAATATATTTGTGTTTTTCATTCTTTGTATATTCACAATTAGGTTTAGGTTTGATACCTGTTTCAATTGTAATATACAAATCATCAGCAAAATACACCCAACCTTTATGAACTAAACCATCCCTATTCCAAATAACATAATCATCGACCTGGGGTTTATAACTCATGAAAATAACACTGCCTCTAACGGATTTAGGTTAAGTTGCATCGCAGTATATGGACGAGTATCACGAACACATACTTCTTTGCCTATCTTATTAGAGTTGATGGGGGCATGGTAAGTGTACGTAGTGCCTCTCTTTGTTGTTTTTGTTTTACAAAATCCCCAGATTGTGCTAACAGGATCACTACTATAAGAATAAGTTGCGTGATGCAAAAGCCAAATAGAAACCACATTCCGCTTGAACTCTTGAACATAGTATGAGTATCCTTCTGGCGCTGTGTGTGGAAAATCAGGGGGCAGTTCTAGTAGGTTCATCATCAACGAAAATTCCCTCATAGTCTGGATACATGGTAGCAACAATATACTGTGCAAGTGTTACTGTAGGTGCCACTACATAAACCTCCACGTTATAGATGTGAAAATCATCAGGAGTATCTTGCATGGAAAGTTCTACCTCAACTCTCCACACATTTCCATTCTTGAGATGTTGATCCCAAGAAACTGTGACATCGGGTTTCATGTAGTAAATTCCTCTACAATTTTTGATTCAAGTTCTTCTGAGAGAGCATAAGTGCGTGACTTCAGAATGTTTTCACGAAGATGTGCATAGTATTGACTATTAAAGTCTCCTTCATCTGCACTGGTAATGAGATCGAAGCACTCATTATCATCCTGTGCAATTACATTCCAGATACCTCCATATTCACTAGATGGGAATGGAACATAGTGGTCAACGATGTAGAAAAGTTTGGTCATTGTCTCCGATGGATTACCTTTTAATTGTATCATGAAAAGAAAAATTCTTCAAGGTAATAATCAACAGTCACCTCAAGTTCTGCTGCTTCTCTTTCAATTTTAGACCAAAAATCTTCGGCAAGATTTTCGTAATACTTTTTTTCTTGGTCAGTCATAGTGTGATGAATACCTCTTTAATATACAGGAAATTGAAGCGAAGTGTGGGTGATTGGGTCAGTTCAACCACCATCCACCTGACATCCTACCATGGCACCGCCAACAATGCCAGTAGGAATAGACCAAATCCAGTTTTCTTTCTTAGAAAGAACACCACCTAATGCACCACCTAACAATCCTCCGGCAACTGTTCCCTCTGCACAGGAATTGTTATCAACATTGCCCACGTTGGGATGTTGTTCTTCATAGTGATAATGAGGAGTAGTTTGAGGCATATATTGTGGTCTTTCACAGGCAACTTGTACTCTCTTATGATACTTCTTTACATATCCAGGGTTTTTACTGGTTCCAGGAACATATTCTTCTCTATATTCTTTCCGAAAACACTTTTCTTCTTCAGCATAACCAGGACGAGATGAATATCTACCAGGTTTTGCATCTGCTGGCATAGCAGAAGCAAACAAAATTAGTGCTGCAAGTGCTAGTTTCATGGAATTTGTTTAACTGTTAATAATTTATACCAAAAAAACACCCCTGTCAAGGGGTGTTGTGACAGTTACTTGTCTGTCCTAAATTCTTTTTGGTATGCTGTGACTGCATAATCACGATACTTCTGGAATTGAGGGACTAAGTATTCATATGCCTGATTGAGGTCTTCCCTGAGTTTATTCCACTCATATTGGTGGATCTGCCAGCGAACCTTTATGTCTTCAATATATTGCTGACGAGAAATAATAACATCGGGTGCTTTTACTTCAGTTGCAACAGGTTGAGAAACAGTAGAAGGTTTCTTGCGAGCACGGGGCATAGAGTATTGGTTGACTACCCACCTAATATGGCACAAAAAAAGGAGGGTCGCAACCCCCCTTGTGACACTATTCAGATTGTCTTGCCTTTCGTACAAGATACTCTGCAAAATCTTCCATTTTATCAGGATGTATTGCCCTAATATCACACTGCTCTACCGCAACTTTCATAGAATCAATTTCATTTTGATTCAATTCTTTGTTTTTAGATAGAGTCATTGGCAATCTCCTTGTATGTGTGAACATCCTAACATGAATGTTTCACATTATCTATAAATTTAAGATTTTCTTTTGGTTTTTGTTACAGGAGTTAATGGTTCAATTGATTCCATCTCCCACCATACATCTTCAAAATATTCAGAGTAAGAATTTACAACACCTTCTGATTTCCAGAAGTCATCCCAATCTTTTTCAGTTGCTTCACTAATCATTTTGTGTCTCCTGCTTCCTTAACTTCTCCGCTGCTTTGATGCGTCGTTTCACTTGTTTGGCAAATCTTACATCTTCCGCAGTGTACCAGTCAGGATGCTTCTTTGCACGTTTAATGATAATTTTTGCTGCTTTTTTGTCCTCCATAGCACATACTTGAACTGTATGTGCTATTTATTTTAGTAGAGCTCTTCTTCTTTCTCTGTTTCTACTACACAATCGCTAGTAGGATACGATACACACAGCAATGCAAACTTTGCTTCAAGTTGATCATCATCCAAGAACGATTGATCGCTTTGGTCTACAGTACCACTGACAATTTTACCAGCACAGGAAGAACATGCACCTGCACGGCAAGAATAAGGAAGGTCAACACCTGCTTCTTCAGCAGCATCTAGGATGTAAGAATCATCAGGGCAGTCAATAACACTTTCGGTCCCATCAGGTGCTTTAAGTGTAACAGAGTAGTTCATGTATCGTTTTGTTTGTTGTGAATATTATATATCACAGGTTGTATCTTGTCAATCGCATTTTTCAAGTTTATTTCCGTTTCAAGAATAAGGTCATGCAATTCACGATTTTCTTTCTCCAATTCATCGACTCTAGTTTGCAGTTCAATAATTCTATCTGCAAGATAGAAAACAGAACTTGTATCTTTTATTGTAGGAGAAAAAAACCTTTTAATTGCATTCAACATTTCTTACGCTTTGCATTGCTAACAGTGTTTCTAACGGAATCCACGCTGGATTTTCTTTTACGAACTGTACTTGCACTTCCGTCACCACTTTTTCCAGTTGACGATTGTACGTTTCTCTTGTGTTTTTTACTGGACTTAAGGGATTTACCGTCACGATTTAATACCTGATAATCTTTTGGTTTCAGTTTATATCTATCCAGGTACTTTTGCAAGTGTTCTTCACACTGAAAGTGACACACTGTAAGAGCAATACCTTTTATATTATGACAATCTTTATTTACCTCCAATCGCCACGGGAATGTTTCATAGGGAAACTGAATATTAAAGTCAGGTTCCAATACACTAGAACGAATCATAATGTCCTTTCCAATCGATTTGTTGGTTGATCTGGGAAGTCCCTAGGACGACTATCAGCAGCATTATCAGTCCTAGGAGATCCCTCATTTGCCTTCATAGTATGCTGATAGTTTACTCTTTTGTATCTATTAATAAAGATATCAGGCATCCAATAGGTTACCTGCCAATCAATAGTTGGATTTAACTCAAGATGTTTCTCTACAGAGTGATTGAATATACCAATCTGTATGTAACCATCATGAGTTACACATTCTCCGTTACCAATGTCGCATATGTAAAGAGTTTTCATGGTTCATACAAACCCTCCTTTACCTTTTGGTTTAATATCTAACACTTCAATGTGCGAAAGAATATGTCTTTTGTTCCACCAGATTTCTCTAACTTCTTCCCAACTACCAACATTCAATGATTCTCCATTTTTACTGATAACTTTATAGTGATGTCGATCATAAAGTCCATTAGAACTTTCAGTAAAATACTGTGGATCTTCAGGTTTGATTAATTCCATCTTTTAGTACGAAGATAATTTAGAACATCAGCACGAACATCCATGAGTTCGTTATAACATTGTTGATTGTGAGCACATTGTCGAAGAGAAGGATCTGGTTTGATCACTGACTCGATAAAGATATCAAGTCCACGATTCCATTTATCTCTTTTACTTTCTCCTTCAGGAATTTGATTCTGATCTTTCATTTAATAACCTCCCAATGATCATCTGCATGTTCATTTATCCAAAAGAAGTATTTACCACTGATAGAAGCAAGGAAAACTTTACCATCTTGTCGTTTCTCAATACGACAAGAATGCAAGAGATCCATTTGATTAGCAAAACGATTCTTTGCCTTGGAACTAATTGGTTTAACACAAAGGAATTCGGTCTTCTGAGCTTTCACAGAGTTCATAGTTTGATCAACCTCCACAAAGGTAATTATACAGGGTTTTTGAGACTTGTCAAGTGCCCCTAGAAGGGCACGGAATTCTGTGGTTCCTCCTGTCGGGTATGCACATAGTATAAACCCCTCCAGGGGTCTCCTGAAGGGGTTATAGACAGTTTTAATATTGACTTACTTTGGATAACTAATGATAACAATACCAGAACCACCATTTCCACCACCTGTAATTGCAGGGGGATCAAAACAACCTCCACCTCCACCACTACCAGTGCCAGTTGCCCCATCACTTCCTCTAGCTGCAGTAATTGATCCTGCTCCACCTCCACCAGGTCCACCAGCACCTTGACTACCACCAGGTCTGCTACCGCCTCCGCCGCCGCCAGCATAGTCTTTTGAGGATCCAGATATAGTATATGTAATACCATTTCCACCAGCACCACCATTGTTGCCTCCAGGTGGAGTGCCACCTACAGTACCACCACCACCTCCACCGCCACCAGAACTGCCGTTGGATGAATTGGCACCATTATTACCCCATCCATTAGGGGGTGATTCTACATCTGCTGCTGTGGGGTGTCCACTATCTCCAGATCCTGTTCCACCAGTTCCACTATCAGAAGCACCTCCGCCAGAACCTCCATTAAGACCGTCCCTGAGAGGGGCATTAGAACCGGCACCGCCACCACCTGCTGCAGTAACATATAATCCATCAGTTGTTGTAGATACACCAAACCCTCCTCTTATATACGGTCCAGGTGAAGGGAATGTACCTGCCCTAGATCCTCTACCACCTCTTCCTATTGTTATGGTAAAAGGACCACTTCCAGGAACTGGATGGTTAGTTTTATAATGAACAGCACCAGCACCTCCACCACCAGCATTCATTGCTCCTCCAGCTCCTCCACCACCAATTGCTAGAATATCAATGGTAGAAACACTACCTGCTGTCCAGGTTCCAGGTTCAGTGAAGGTATGTATAGTTTTACTAGGTGTAAATGTGACTATACCACCAGTTGCTTTTGCTGTTCCACCTGCACCTGGAATTTGATAACTAACTGCAACAATACCAGGACCACCCATTCCACCAGTTTTTTTACCATACCCATCAGGTGCGCTAAAAAATGGTGAAATGGGGACAGCAGGACTTGATCCACACATACCTCCACCACCACCACCTGATGCTATCCTGCCATGCATATCCTCGGGTTGATAGGAATTATAATTAGAATTATCACCTTTTGATCCTACTCCACCACCATGAGTTGCAGTACCAGCAGCAACACCATTGGGTGGATTTCTGGCGGCATCTAGTCCGCCGCCACCGCCACCACCAGCATATCCAAGAGTTGTGCCTGTGATTGAGCAATTTAATCCAGCACCACCAGCACCAGACCCATTTACATCTGGGTTTGATCCGTCAGTACCACCACTACCTATACCGCCTCCACCACCAGCTGCATAGTTAGGACCTCTGGTTCCACCATTACGTCCTTGAATGGCAGGATGATTTGGATCTGGGGTGTTACTTCCAGTACCAGCTGCACCATCAGATCCACCACCACCTCCACCACCTGAACCACCTGCTGGAATACCATTTCTATCACCAGGAGTGCCAGTATAACTACCACCTCCACCTCCACCATATGATCTTATATATTGTGTATTAGGATAAGATACTCCATTCCTAGTAAATGTACTTTCGGATCCGGGACCACCCCTAGATGCAGCTTGAGGGCCAAAAATTCCACCAGCTCCACCATCACCAACAGTTACATCATAGTTGCCTGGTGTTACTGCATATGCAGGAGCTTTATATGATGCGGGAATATCTGGGTGGTTGGATCTAAATCCACCAGCACCACCACCACCATTTGCATCACTACTACCAGCAGCGCCCCCACCTCCACCACCACCACCAACAACCAGATAATTAATACCAGTTAATTGTGAGTCACTAACAGCAAAAGTGCCTGGTTCTACAAAGACATGAACACGATAAAAAGTTCCACCACTCTCATAATCACCAACTACACCGCCTGATGCCCAAGTTCCAGTAAAAAAAGTTTGACCAGGAACCAATGATCCAGCACCACCAAAACCAAAACCACCAACACCTCTAGTGATTCCAGTAAAGACTGGTTTTTCTTTTACAAAAAAATCTTTAATTGACATATTAGTTACCTCCTATCAGCGGAAATCGCCATTTTTAGTGACGAATACCTTATAACTTGAAGCGTCTGTATTAGTCCCACCGTTGTAATTAATACCTAAGGTAACAAAGTTCTCGTCGTTTGCAGTTGCTCCAAGAATTACTGTTGTACCAGAACCTACTAAAGGTGCAGTAGTGAATCCAGCAACACCTGTTGGAGTAACAGTGATAGTTTGTATTCCTGTATTGTTTGTAGTGTGTGCAGTTCCAGTATCATTCTGCCTCAAAAGTAGGGTGATCGTATGGAATGATGCAGAAGTTGCAGGAAAGTTTGTAATTGAAACGATTCCAACTGTTCCAGATTGAAGATCGTGTGTAAAGACTGTTGCGGTTGCAGTATCACAAGTTAAAACATTACCGGAACCTGTATATGTTCCAGCAGCAACAGATTCTACTGCACCTTTGATGGTTGTGTTTCCACCAGTGACGTTAATACCTGCTCTTGCCGTGATAAGACCAACAGAATCGATGTTAGTTACATCTTGATATGTTAGTGTTCCTGCAATAGAGACATTACCACCAAATGTGCTAATGCCAGTGATATTAAGACTGCCAGCACCACTAAGTGTCTTTCCACTAGGGAGGGTTGCACCTTGAGTTAGCTCAACTGACCCAGTTCCCGCTTCATTAATAAGTTTATTTACCCTAATTTCAGACATCTTTTTCTAAAATCCTTTTGCTATGTTTTATTTATCAAAATACACCAAGCACATTAGTAACTAACGTATTGCTAGTCTTAATGTGGAAAGTGGCACCAACTGCTACATGAACAATACCTTCTCTAATAAATGCAATATTGCCTGAAGTTGCATCGGATTCTACAGTCACAGATGTTCCTGCACCAATGTTCACCTGTTGTGGTGTCTTAAAGAATGTGTTTAATACATTTGTAGTATCACTAGAAAGTGCAGTTGCAAATCCACTGACACCAGTTAATTCACTACCATCACCAGCAAATTTAGTTGCTGTTAATACTCCAGTTACAACAGCACCAGAACCATTTGCTTGTACTTTAACACTACCACCAGCAGTATCTTTTAATGAAGTTACATCAATACCAGTAAAACTAGCACCAGTAATTGATCCACTAACTTTTACATTACCAACAACATCAAGTGCTTCAGTTGGAGCAGTACTATTAATACCAACTCTACTATTATCGGCATCAATCTTTAGGGTATCACCTAAACCAGCAGCAAAATCTGATAATCCTTGTGCTCTTGTCATTATGCTGAGACTTTTTTTCTATTTATAGACATAAAAAAAGGAGGGTTAAACCCTCCTTGTGATTTATTCAGGTGTAGTTAGAACCCATGCAGTTGCTGGGTCTGCATTATAATTACTTTCGTTCCATACGTAATAACTACCTGCTGCGACTTGATCATCAGTCAGTGTAGGTGCTGCACCAGGAGTTGATGGTGGATACCAAGTAGCAGTACCAACACCAATTGTCCATGAACCATAAGGTTGTGGTGAGATAAAGATATCAGTAGAACCAACTCCAAGGGTTGCAACATTAGTCATGTAGGTATATCCAATACCTGCATAGTTGCCTCTCATATTACCATTATAAGAAGTTTGCTTCCAGTTTGTAGAAGCACCAAGAAGTTTCTGACAGAAAGCAACACCAATGCTTTCTGTTTCTACTCCACCTGAGTCGGAAGTGTCATCGTTGCTCACAACAATGACTTGAGTGACGATGTTATCACCATCTAGTTGTGCGAAATGAGCCATGTTTAATATCTAAGTTTAATGTTTTTAATATTTAGGACTTTATTGTCCTGGGTTATTTAGGTAGAATAACGAACCAAGACAATACCCTTACCACCATCACCACCTTTTGCTGCGAGTCCAGGATCCCACCATCCAGCACCACCGCCACCGCCAGTATTTGCAGTCCCTGGGACTCCTCTCATATCAGCGGAGGGAGCGGTGTTTGGTCCTTTACCAGAGTCTCCACCACCACCAGGTCCGCCTAAAGCAGGATTAGCAATTCCACCATTTTCAGAACCAGCACCACCGCCACCACCATAAAGACCAGTCGGTCCTACAGCAGTTTTCCAACCGGAAGGCATTGGTCCAAACGCAGGGTTGGGTCCAACAAATCCTGTAAATGGTTGGCCATTGCCCCCAGTACCACCTGATGAGTTCGGTCCGGCATCTGCACCAACACCACCGGCACCACCGCCACCACCGCCACGATAAGATACACCATCATCACCGCCCCTGTTACCATATCTATTGACTGTTCCAGTTGGTACTGTAAATGGTTGAGATGGTTGATCTCCAGTGCCGTGAGCACTACCACCTCCACCACCATATCCTCCACCAGAACCACCATTTCTGTTTGGTCCTGGGTTGGAATTGTTAGTTCCCCATGGTGATCCACCACCTCCACCTAATGCAGTAACGCTAAAATTAGGTGTGGAGGAATGTGTCATGGTTAAGTTACCACCCCCTGTTCCATAGATTGGGTTTGGAGCAGATTCTGGACCACCAGCACCACCATCAGGAATAGTAATTGTATATGTTCCTGCTACTAAAGTATGTCCTGTAATATGAACTGCGCCACCAGCACCGCCACCGCCAGAACCACCATTACCTTGTGATCCACCACCACCAGGTCCTACAACAAGAAGTTCGCAATTAGCAATAGCTCCAGGTGCAACTAATGATCCTGATGCCGTAAATACATGATATTTGTATCCATCTCCGCCAGGAGAGACAATATTACCACCAGATGCAGTAACACTACCATCTGGTGCAGCACTAGTAGCATCCGTTCCAGTATTAGAAAATACATCCAGATATGCTGCTAATGGATTATTTTGAGAACGAATGCCCATCTTATATACTTTTTTAGTTATTTATCAGGTCGAGTATCTAATAATTACAATACCAGTTCCACCAGCGTGACCGGGACCATTAAATCCATACCCTCTTGCGCCGCCACCGCCGCCACCTCCGGTATTAGATTCACCACTTGATCCATCTCCAGGTCCACTGTCTCCTTTACCACCACCACCAGGTCCACCAGCTGGTGCGGTTCCTTGGAATCCATTAGGTGGTGTTCCTCCTGCAGATGGAGCGTTTTGAGATCCGCCACCGCCACCTCCACCATAAAGACCAGTAGGTCCAACAGCATTTTTCCATGGTGTTGGCATCGTTGGAAATAACGATGCGGCATATGCAGTGAATGGCGCACCATTTCCTCCAACACCACCAACAGCTGCAGCACCTATGGGGGGTTGTACATTAGTTCCTCCAGCACCACCAGCTCCGCCACCACCAGTACCAGCGTTCACTGTTGTCAAAGTACCACCAGGATTTCCCTCAGGTGGACTATATCCACCAGCATTTCCAGCACCACCTGCATTAGTGCTAGGATCACTGTCAGAACCACCGCCAGATCCACCTGGTCTACCATCAGCATTTGATGGGTCGTCACCTACACCCCCTCCACCACCACCAGTAGAAGAATATCCTAATGCGGAACTATTTGTTCCATTAGCTCCTACTGAAGGGCCCGATCCATTAGCACCACCAGAACCTATGGTGATTGGATAAGGTCCTGCATTTAAAGGAATTCCTGTGATATTACGAACACCTCCAGCACCACCACCACCAGCAGATCCAGGTCCTGCACCTCCCCCACCACCAGCGACGAGTAAAAGTTCTACATTATCAGAACCACTATTAACAGTTAATGCGCCACTTGATGTAAAAATGTGATATTTATATCCGTTTCCAGGTGTTGCACCATCAATATTTCCACCACTTGCATTAAAAGCAACTGGTGATACAGGATTTACTGCATCTAAACCCGTTTTACTGAAGAAATCAAAATATCTTGCAAAAGGACTGTTAGACTTGATAGGAGCCATAATTAGACATCAGTGTCGCCGTTGACGATGAAGTTTACCATTGATCCAACACCAACTCCACCAGAGTCTGGTGCGCCAATCTCTACCGACAAACTATCATTGCTTGTCATTACAATCGGATATGTACTCTCAAAGAATGTTGTTTCATTTGGTGCAATATCTACTCTCAAGAATCTATTTGCTGTGATTCCATAACCTGTAAGAACTGGGAAAGTGTTTGGATTGATATAAAGTGATACTCTTGCAGTACCCAACCCAGTATTGTGCATTATAATATTTTTAATGTAACTTGTTGATGCAACACCAACTCCACCAGCAGTCGTTGTCTGCCCTACAGTAAAGATACCAACCGTGGCAATACCAGTGACAGATGTAATATCTAATAATTGTGTCTTTTTAAGCGCCATCTTACTGTTTTTCCTTTATTTAGATGAATAGAGAAGCAGTGATGTCATTAGAGTCACCACTAGCAGGAAGATTTGTTAGATTTTGCCCAGAACCAATAAATGATGTTGCAGTGACTACACCAACAGCATTAATACCACCAGCAAGAACTTTAATACCAGTTCTTGCAGTAATTAGTCCAACAGAATCAATATTGGTAACATCTTCGTATGTAAGTGTTCCACCAACAGAAACAGTGCCACTAAATGATCCAGTTGTTGCACTTACAAGACCAACAACATTAACTCCAGCAGGGAATGTTGGGGCACCAGTTCCTGCTTTATTACTAAAGTTATCTGCTCTGACTCTTCCTCCACCACCTGCTAATACACCAGGAACTTGAACATCAGAACTGATGCCAAGAATATCTGGGATGAGGTCATCGCCATCACTAATAATAAGGTCAGCACCAGCATCGACAGAAATTTCTTGATATTGCGTATATGCAACATTACTACTAGATGCATCAGGAACATCTACAGTAATAGTTGCAGCAACTCCTAATACTTTATCTGTGTAATAAATTACATCAAGACCACCAGATTCTCCAAGTGCAGTTCCTAACCCTGCACTTGCAACACCCTCAAGGTTTGAACCATCACCATAAAATGCAGTTGCACTAACAATGCCAGTAACATTTAGTTTTGCTGTTGGAGTAGTTGACCCAACACCAATACGACCAGTCGCGACATCGGGAGTAAAATTAGTTTGGTTACTTAACCTTGATAGGTCGCGTGCTCTTGACATCTTATCTACTTTTTAGTTATTTAGGAAGGGTATGCAATCAGGACAATACCAGAACCACCACGAGATCCATCTATGGACGTTCCAGATCCACCTCCACCTCCACCAGTATTCTCAACACCACCAAGGGCAGGAGTACCGCCTGATGGACC
>JACLAA010004326.1_pt1 | contig 20866 bp, 13 predicted proteins | sample 8027891 | NCBI WGS metagenome assembly JACLAA01 (sample SAMN15724900, study PRJNA655200) | protist metagenome | isolation source: fluorescence activated cell sorting (FACS) single amplified genomes of... | place: Spain: Blaines Bay Microbial Observatory, Mediterranean Sea | collected 2016-01-19 | reverse complement strand
CTATCCTCCGGATTTTCATAAACTAAGGTTCCCGGGGTCATAAACTAGGGAGAGACAAAACGGTTGGGATATGACGATTTTAGTGGACCGCGAACGTCGCGCCAGTGGCGTTTCGTGCCGCGCCGGGCGGTACTTTTGGCACACCATCAAGCTAGATGATCGCGGTTGCGCATCAGCTCCATGGGAAAGGTACCTAAGGGCCCTCGGGAGACTAAATCACCGGTGTAGGGCGAAGTTTACTTTGGAAAAAAACCCGGACTGGGAGGGTCTCGATATGGTTGGCTACACTATGGTACTTTGCGTCCACGTCCCGCCGCGAAAGTGACCCCTCCCGAGTAAAGCGGTGTCGGGGTGTCCTTAGGATGCCCCCAGGTGCCTTCATACTAAAAAGCCGGAGGTTACGGCCCAATTAATTTTTGGGCAAAATCTGGCGTCCCCCCCCTGCTCATAGAACAATCGACCTCTAATCTCGAACTTGAACTTGAAAATGATATCATGTCATAGACTCATGATAAAGTTCACTCCAACCAATAGAAATATGACATCCCCGCCCAATGGCCAACCGAGCTAAAAGGAGAGTAAGCTTCAGCAACTTGAACACACCGTCTACTCCCATTATACCATCGGCAGCCTGAGACTCGAATATTTAGGTGACTCGGATATGGCATCTGGCCGAAAATCACTCACTTTAAACGATACACAACAACAACTAAACCATTAGATGTCCAACTATAAATGTCAACCGTCGGTACTAACAATACCATCAGGATGAGCTTGTACTTCGAATGTTATCCTTATAATTTTAATTTTAACTGTTATCCTCCTTGCCGCGATTTCATGATTATCGCAATCTTATCACGTCTAGTAGGAGTGCACGCCTAGTAGGATCCCAAGGTTCAACTGAGACGTATCCAAGCACAACCCGTACTTGTATTACCCGCTGGGCCATCCTAGGGTCACGGTACTCAGGCTCCGAGTCCGATATCCCCTTAGTAGCCTGAGGTGGAAGTCGCCTCTCACTCCTAACTATTATCGTCCTGAGTCACTGTAATTGACGGGCGTATTTCCCGTCGCAAACCCCATCAAGCATGGGAGAAACAGTTTCGTTAGACGACTACACTACGCTGCCGGGGAAGTCCATAATGACGAAACTGGAGTAGAAGGGAAAAAAGACTAAAAACCTCGCCGCGAACTCCCCGGGCTATCTACCCGCAACCTTGACCCAGGACGCCAGAGACATGTCAAGAACACTCGCAACGCCCGCGACCCAAGTAGGAGCACTCATGCTATACTTCCTCTGACCTGACCTACTTGGCGCTTCCCGGAGACGTCCAAAAGCGTCGGGAAGATCCCAGCAGAAGTAGGAGTAAGTTTGTGAGGAGGTCTGAGAGGGGTCCGTGGCATTATTATCGAACGGCAATATGGTGGCGGTCTCTACCACGAGAGGAGCGCATTAAGCCTCGAGGGCTCTGTTCAAGCCTTCTCTGGAGATGGCACAATTGATTTACGAGAATACTATTCGAAGAATCGTCGCGACATTGAACAAAATTATCATAGGTTGTATTTAACTTGCTCTCTACATCCTTGAGGATTGGATTGTAAACTCCGGCTTCACCGTCTCGGGGCTGAAGAACAAATCGAGGGGTTCTGAAGGGATATTCAGGTGACAATTCCATGACGACGACAGTTTCATTTCTTCCAGTCTGCATGGTAAATCTATAGTGTGTTTGAGGCATAGCGCTGTCCCCCGGCAATTTTGTGGTGGTCATAAACGGGTTTCGTTTGGGATTATAAATGGCCCAAGTACAAATACCTGGAAATCTTCCATCCAGGCGCATAAATCTCTCGGCTGGACTGCCGACGCAATAAACAGGCTTTGGTGAGGGTTGCCCGGCGAAGAGATTTAGCTGATTGCTCAATACACTGCGACTTGCAAGCCTGTTTTTAAGTCGCTGTGCGATGAGCCGCGACGAAGGCTCAAGCCTTCCATATTTTTGGGGTCCAGATATGAGGCCACCAAGCCATTGCGCCCATTTGAATGGCCGGCCTAGCTGAGTGACAGGAAAAGAAGAGTCCTTGGTCGCATCCGCAGCCAACGTATGTCGTGCACTGAGTGAACATAATTCTTCACCATTGTCACCGGGAAAAAGAGCAACTAAAGTCATGTCAGATGGCTCAACAACAACAACATTGCCAATGCAAGGCAGCGTGCGAAAAACTACCTCTGTTTCATTTACTATTAGCCTAACCGAAACTCCACAGCGAGTGATTGTCAGCCCACCGTAATTTGACTCTGCAGGGGGGTCCTTCTCGTGCATTGTCAATTTTGTCGATCTTCCCAGTACGCCTGCAGCTATAAGTTCGTTGAACTGAGCGTATATCAGCAAAAGCGGCTGCGGGACAGTAGCCCATGCAGTAGTGCTACTCGCATGCCTTTTAGTTTGAAATGACATGAATTGCAACAGCGGTTGGCTTGAGTGTTTTATTGTCTGAATGTGAACTGGCAATTCCCTAAGAAAGATGCCACGGGTCCCGATTTCGACCTCTAACCTACGCTTCTTTTGTTGTAGCGCCTCTTGCTCTTTGTTAAGCTTCCGTCGCCCCTCGATTTCTGACTGAAGCATGCTTAGGTTCTGTTTGTGCTTTTCATAAGTTGCAAACTCCCCCCCCAAGCAGTCGATCGTGTTTACCCCTTCATCAGCAGCAATCTTGTCCAGACCGCCGCATTTATAGTCAAGACACACTCTCACTTCCTCGTTCAACCTGTGCTCGCGATATCCAAGATTGCGTAAGACTAAATAATGATCATCCATTTTCTTTTTACAGTTGATCGTAGTTTCCCGTTTATGAACTAGTGCCAAGCACAAAACCCGTGACGAGTCCTTGACCGCCATGAAATCGCGCGCCGCACTCGTGCAAGCTTGAAGCTCCCTGGCTGGTGGCGCAGGGGCCAGAGCGAACATGGCGGCTTCGATTTTATTTTTCACTACATCGTATCGTACACAAGGATCCTGATCTTGCGACATCTAGATAGGGATGCCCCACGGCACCACGGCATCTAGGGATGCGTACAGTTGCCTACTAGATAAAACTAGTCACGGTCCGGTGGGGAAAAAATCGTGACCAGTTAATTACCAAGCTCAGTGGCACTGGCATACTTAGGCTTAGTATATTGATTGCACTCGTGCTCTGTGGTGGCTTCCTTCACACCAGTGCCGTTCAACTTCATCATTGCCAGTGAACGTCAGTGGACCGTTTTGATGCCAGTGTGGCGAGTCTAACTCACTGGAAATACCCCCCTAGCCATAGATATTGCTATTTTTGTATTAGTTTAATGATATTCCTCGTACTCTCCTTGTGGTCGGGGTGCGGGCTTATCTTCCGTGTCTGCCAATGGGCTGCGTGCCGCTCAACCGGCGAACCATCGTCGAAAACACGAAATCTTGAGGTTCACCTTATAGAGTTTTTCGTAAGACTCCTTTATAATGAGAACTTTTCGGCTACCATCTCTATTCAAGGTCGTCTTGGGAACGCCTCTAAATGCCATAACTTCAAGTTCTCTCGGCTTCCAATCTTCAAGTTTTTCCGGCCTTTTCAAGTTAGGTGAAATATACTAGAAATCATTAGACCCCCCAAAGTCGACCGCCCAGAACCATGGATTTTGGTCTTGATATCATATATGATAATTGAGTTGTGGCCCTTTTACCGTGACATCGAAGCGGAAAGTAACGACTTAAGTAACGGGTTCAAGTTTTCCCGTGAAAGTCCGTTTTGCCAAGTTTGATGTAAAAAGGCTTACAACTCATATACTACTGGGTTTTATCGGGGCCATCGTACTCAGGCTATGATCGTAGTAGTATGATCGTACCGCGTCGCAGCTGATTCCTCAGCGCGAGGCTGCCCGCACTGCACCAAACTTCGCACAGTCCACAAGTTTATCATTCGGAACCTGCACCTCAGAAATTCCCGGCTTCCGGCTCAGCTTAACGGCTAGAGGGGGGGGGGTAATCGGGAAAGAGCCTATACTTATATATGGGCACACAGTATGTCCTTAGTCATCGCCAAGCAACAAGATGTAAACTGAGAGGCAAAGTGCCAGGTGCCTTCTTCCCATTTTCAAGTGCATTACTAGTTGAACCCACCTACTATTGCGTTCAGTGCGCTCCACTAAAAAGTTGCTGCCTTTGCTACAGCAGAAAAATCGATTATCTTGTATTCGCCACTTTCAAGTTTGATAATACCGTCGCTGCCCTCGATAGAGAGAAGCTCGGCATGATAGGTTCTTCCACCGTCAGTGACAACGACTTTATTTCCGGCTTTTGGATCCACACGACGGATCTCAGACAATGGGAGACTTCGAGTCATGGATGGGGTGGCTTTAAAAGCAATTGTGGCAGTATTTTTGTGTATGTGCATAATCTTGCATATCTGGCCATTATCGACTCGTGCCTCTGCACCTTTGACATACCATGCTGCATCAGCAGGGGAGGTAAGGAGAGGTGGAGCACGATCGACAGGGGTGCTAGTGCGACTGCCACTTGTAGCTGGGGACTTCCCTCCAGTAAAGCCGGACCGGCCCGGAGATGCGGTCATGCCGAGAAGTGAAGTACTATATCCAGAACGCCCTGACATCATGTCTGGTTGTGGTCGCCAGATCTCCTCTAGATGATGAGAAGGTGTCAAGGCACAGCCTGGGGTCGAGGTGTCTATTAGCGCTGCGGGCTGAGAGCCACAACGAGGTGTTTGGAAACCATGAGCAGGAGTTGAGCTATGTGAAGGCGTTGAATGATGTGGTGTTGCAGCGCCGTACTGTGGTGTAGCCCCGCCAAGAAGGGGTGTGGGTTGCGTCAGGAATGGTGTCGATAGTAAGTCAAGACTGTAAGCTTCCTGTTCAGCTGCACGTTGCTGGACAGCAAGCTCCGGTTCGCCGCCCGCAGTCCCGGCTACTATCTTTACGCATTCACGGGGCTGCGTTACAGAGCGACTGCGAGTATGAAGCTCCACAGTGAAATGAGTGGAGGTTGCACTTGTCACAATACCTGCGAGACCCTTGTAGGACCCCTTGCAAATGCGAACAGTACGACCAATAACTGGATCGCGTCCGTTAAATCCCCTGCGGGTTTCACGGCTCCTAGAAATGTGATTAAATTGGTCTTCATCAACTACGCGCTGTCTACCGAGGCCCATATAAGTCTCGGCTAGGGAGTGTCCCGAGGCGCGGTCCCCAGCGACATGAACCTGACGGGCTTTTTTTACAATAAGACCACAGCGAGGTGCCGTTGTCGCACTATGTGAAGCCTTGAGTAGCCAAAGAGAGGCACGGTATGTACGAATGACGGCAGCGAGGGCCCCAGCGTCATCCCCATCGTTCAGAATGACGTAGTCTGACTCTCTTACTTGCTCATCCTTAGAGTCAAGTGAAACATTGCGAGCACTTTCTTGATTGAGTTTGCGCACGATCTCCGCCGGACGCACCGTTCGTAGCTGGCCACGGGACATCAAAAGTTTGAGGCTATCTGTCCCAACGTGAATGATAACACCGATTGCACCAAGTGTTAAGAGAATAAGATCGTGTAGCTCAAAGCCCTCAAGTGCATCAAGCCCTCTCGAGATCTCGCTTGATTCATTTATGTGGGCAAGTCTAACGGTTATCTCGCGGCCTCCGCAATCTGTCAGAATCACCGCAACGTGTTCTCCTTCAAGCACACCACGCTCGAGGATGACTCCAGTTTGACCGGCATATTTTCCTTCCCGAGCTTTTACGTGAGCTCCAACGGGGATGGACTTTGCAAGGCAGTGCGCCTCCATAGGAATTGTGCAGCCGTAAAGATGGGGAGCTTCGAGGGCCTTACAATGCACAATGCCCGTTGCGCTCACTCGCTCAACCACAAAAGCAAGACCTTGCATCTCACCTTCAAGCACTTCGACCTATATGAGTTTAAGAGTCAACATGCGCCATATCATAACAGATCCGGACCTTGTCGTTCCGAGCAAACGTGGCGCCGGCCCCAGTAGCACGTAGACTGTTGCTCGTCGGAATTCCCTGAGCAAGAGCCTCAACTTGCGTTATCAATGAACCTTGTAGTTTTTTGAGATCTGGGTTGGCATGTAGATGTTCATGGTCTTTCAGGTCAATCACAAAGCGCTGCAATTCATCAAGCGTGGGGTTTGCATCCAGAGTCTGTAGCATGGTTGCGACGTTCACTTCCTTGTATAGAAATCCTCGCAAGTACGAATTATTCTCGTATATGTCGAATACTTCATCTGACAACGCCCAATTCCGGCTCGCCGCGCCCGCGTTATTACCGAGACGAAACCTTTGTTGACTAACTTTGCCTCCTGCAGCGATGACCTCGGCCGCATTAAACAGACGGGTTGGCGGCCGCAAATTGTGGCCGCGAGACTCGCGAGCAGGATGTGGTATACTGACTCTCGGAACAAGCATTATTATTGCAGAAGTACCACCATCCCCTAGGGCAACGATGCGACAGAGGTCATGGCGGTACTTGTCACGAGAGACACGAGCCCAATCCCCAACTCGAACGCATCTCCCTTTGGCGCTGCCTGTAGTTTTCAAGCTCAAATCGGTTGATACCACGGCCACCATATCACCCATTGGCACCATCTTCATGGACCAGGCACGCAGCAACCTTAAGCCCTTGGCCGCCGCCCGTGCGGCTGGCTCTGACCGCGACTCGAGGTAAACGTAGCCACGAAGACCTGTTGCCATAGCACCACATATACCTATGTGTCATTACCGGGTATTATGTTGCATTGCTACCCCCCACCAAATTTTGCTCGCTGTCACTCCACCTATCGCCTGGCCTGTCCGAGCCATAGCCGAGCACTTGTTCATCAGAGATAACACAGCCTCGCGTTCACAACCAATCTTACAGGGAACAACCCAAAGACGTGGGTCAGTGAGTGTTGGTGCATTAGCCTGGCGTGTCGCTTCGTACCTTGACGCTGCGAGTGAGGTGTTAGCACCATCATCCACGATATCATCAAGGTCGCTAGCAAGCCGTGTTGTACGCTGATAACGCTCATGTAAAGATTTCACTACGCCAGCAACGTCAGCATCCTCTCCCTTAAATAATTTCTCCTGATTTCGTCGACGATCCTGCCGCTCCATCTCAGACCGCATTTCTTTGTCTTCTTCTTCTAGCTTAAACCTCGCAAGTTCAGTTTTTCCGTCTAAATCCTCGTCTTCGTCTTCCTCAGCTATGTCGTCAATGTAACGAGAAAACCCGGCCTTGCCATGTTTTGTCGCTTTGCCCTATTGTTTGAGTGCGGAGATTATAAATTTGTCTGTCAGCGCAAATAGACACGGCAAAACCATTGTAGTCGTGCGTCTCTTTGTGCGCCCTTTTGTAAGACTACCAAGATTTGCCCCGTTCCTGTTAGTGTCCATCTCAGGCACCTTGAGCAGGGGCGAGAACCGGTTCGGATGGTGCCCAGAACTTTTTATTGGCTGAGGCTCGCTTAATTACTGCGCAGCGTATCTTCCGGGCGCACACTCCCTCTACATTTACTTATCCCCACGTCTGGCGGCTGTTATCCGTGCCAAGGCAAACGGAAGCCAACGCGTTTTACGTGCGTGAAGTGCGGCGCAGAGTGGTAGCGCGGTTCGTACGAACGGTGATTGAGCTTCCGTCGTTCAAAGCATGCATGCTCCGACAGGGGGGCGATCCATATCAGAGGTTCGCTTGAACACGCTGGAGCGGCTGCGCCGCCAGGCAAAAAAATGCTGAAGCACTGAGAGGGGAATCCGCTGCGCACTGGCTGAACGCCACGGCGCATGCTCGTCATTGCAGCTGGCGGCGGTCATACGCGACAGCCCGGCGCGACGAGTTCCGGCGAAACGGGCAGCGCAAGCATGGTTTGGTTTTTTAGAGCGGGCAGCATCCAAAATCGACAAGGGGAACTACGGTACAATGGGGGGTCACCCGGCCGCATAGAAGGCTCAACTTGAGTCCGCTTTAGCGTTTGGCGTCCGTGCGGCTGCCCATGCGTGTGGGCGTGTGAGCACCCAAGAAGTGACTTAGAAGTCACAATGTGAAGTTACCCAAAGCGACCCTCCCTCGGCAGCTTTTCTTTTGCGCGCAGGCGCGAAATTGACCGATGTCTCTCCCCCCCCCCCCGTCCAGGAACTAAGGTACCACTTACATCCTTTAAAAGTCGGGTTTCTCCCTTCTTTTGGGGCGAATCTGCCCTTCTCTTCCCGTGGAAGAGAGACCTGAGGGGAAGGCAGAGAAGGGTCTTTCCTACTAGCCGAAGGCTCTGGGAAAGAAAGAGAAGAGCAGACCCGCTAGGATGTCGCGCGGGAGAAGAGAGAGAAGAGAAGAGCAATCGGGCGGCCATTTTGGGCCCTCATTTAGGCAAAAACGATCGAAAAACCAGGAGAAATTTTGCCTGAGGGAAGAGAGAAGAGGCTGCCCCGGGGAAGACAGAGAAGAGCAGAGCCACTAGCCAAGCTCTCAGGAGAAGACAGAGAAGAGAAGAGGAGGCAGTGGTCCGGGGGAAGGCAGAGAAGAAGCCGAACCTACTAGCCGACGGCCTAGTGAAGGTAGAGCACTAGGATGTAAATGGTACCTTACCAGGAACGGGGTGAAATTTATACTCGTACTTTTTATAAGTACCTACCTACGGTACCTACGGTACCTACGGTACCGTAGGTACGGTACCTACGGTACCGTAGGTACCATACATACGAAGAAAGGAGCACGCGGCCTTAAAAACGCAGCCGTTGAGCGTCGCCGCGCCGCCGCCCTCTCATACCATGCCGACTAGCGTGCAAGCTTTTTTTCCAGCGAAAACCGCCGCGAAATGAGCCGTAGTGCCCCCATTCGCGACCGTGTTGGAAACAAATGGGTGTGCGATGCCGTCGGTGGATTCTCGAAGTTATTCACAAATCGGCCGTGAACGCAAAAGGCTGACGGCGAACCAGATCGGTCAGTGCGCAAAAGGCCGATCTGTGTCAGTAGGTGCGAACGCAAAAGGCAAATAACGAGAATCATGATGGAGCCGCCCGGGCCCGGGACTCCCGAGTCGGGGCCTGCCAGTGAGTAAATCGCGATATCGAAGGAGGAACTGCCAGCCAATGCTGCCTTTTATGATGGCCGTTTCTGTAACTCGGCGTCCGCGGAGCCCATATGGGCGTGCCTACGGTCGCCGTGTTTCAGCGGCAGCGGCCATTCGGGAAGCGGAGTTATATGGTGTATAGGGTTCGGTTCCTACGTCGATACCGTAGGTAGCGGTACTTTGCTAGCGGACGTAACATGGTGCGAGAGATAACGGTGCTCCAAGTTGGTCAGTGCGGTAACCAGATCGGTCGACGCTTCTGGACCGAACTGTTGCACGAGTCGGCGCAGCATCAAGACGGCAAATGTTTGAACTACGACACAGCGATGTCTGCATTTTTCCGGAATGTAGATTGCCGTCACGAACCAGAGACACAGCTTGATGTTGGAAGTGAATTATCATCCCTGCGAGCACGGGCACTACTGATAGATACGGAGCAGGGGGTGCTGTCAGAGACATTGCGTGATCCGTTAGTTGGAGACCTATTCAAAGAAAAGCAATTAGTTAAAGATTCTGATGGTGCGGGAAACAACTGGGCTCATGGATTCGCAGTCTATGGTCCCAAACATCAGGATAAGATCGAGGAGGCAACCCGATGTGCCCTTGAAGCGTGTGATTCGCCCCAGGCCTTTTTGTGCATCCATTCTGTTGGTGGAGGAACTGGTTCTGGGCTAGGATCATTTGTGCTTGAATTGCTGCGTGACAATTTTCCGGGCTTGTGTCGCTTGAGTGCATCTGTGTATCCATCTGGGCGCGATGAAGACGTGATAACAGCCCCCTACAACGCGGTGCTCGCAACACAACGACTCACTCATGCCGCTGACTGCATTGTACCCCTCGAGAATCATGCAATGCAGAGCCTCAGCTCAACGCGGGTACACGCTGAATCCCCTCAATCACGGAGATGTGGCTTCGACGAGGTGAATGATGTTGCCGCACAGCTTTTATCCCATCTTACGGCAGGTGCGCGCTACAGCGGACGTCTAAATATCGACATAAATGAGATTTCTACAAATCTTGTTCCTTTTGCCCCGCTCAAATATATTACTGCAGGTTTTGCTCCGCTACTCGCACGTGAGTGGGAAACTAAATCATGGCCCAGTGGCTGCCTATATGATACAGCTACATCTCCTGGCCTTGCCAGGCAAATGCCTCGTCTCTTTTCTGACGCCTGTGCTCCCCCTTCAAAGTTGATCGCCACACCCCATGTGCGCAATAGTTTCAAAGCCAGCACCCTAGCCTGTGCTTTATTTGCACGTGGCAACATTGTCTTTGCTGACATTGTTGCTGCCTCCGAGCGGCTCAGGTCGAGCTTTAAACTCCCAGGCTGGAATCCAGACGGCCTCAAGGTTGGGCTTTGTACTGTACCACCCTTAAGGGTGTCGAGCGCTGTCTTGTGTCTAGAGAACTCAACCGCAATCGCCCGAAACTTCGAGAATCTACGAGCTCGTTTCAACAAGCTACATCAAGCCAAAGCCATGCTTCATCATTACACAAGATATATTGATGCGGACTCCATAAAGGGTGCGCTCTCTGACCTTGATGAACTCATCAGTACCTACAACACTGCCTTTAATCAACCACCTTCACTCCGAATACGCTCCTGCAGCACACGAAAGGTGAATTGAGATCATGATTATGCAAAATGAACGCGACACGTAGCCCAAAGTTGGCGGCGCTTAGGGAATCACATCAGTAGGTCAAAAGATGAAGAATTCATAAGTGCCGCCGACTGTGACTTTGCGCGAGGGCGACACGAGCGTTGCCGCTTACTCCCGAGGACGGTCCCCGAGGTTGGTGAAAACAGCCGCGGCCGCGCCACTGGGGTGTAAATCCCGGTTACCTGTTGTCTTTTTCGCGCGTCCCAGTACACGCCCTGACTCGGAGCGTAGCGAAGTATTGATACTTGAAATGGTCGTTACCGGCACAGAGTTCTTCCAGACATATGAGAAAAAAGGCCGGGCGTGGGATCACAGTGCAATATGTGCCACCCCGCGTAGTCTATCTCTCCGTTGACAGATGCTTTACAGATGCATGTGCGTTCCACGGCGGTCCCGATATTCAGCATCGCGTACTTGGGCGAAGCAGAAGCCTCGGCGACGGAGTCGTTGCGTCACCGGGTAGTTTATGCTGGCGGGGGTGGATCAAGCAAGACGGGAGTAGGCAATGTGATCGTTACCGCTGAGGTAGGAGAATTCAGCTTAGTTGAGCTATGCCAACTAGATACTGGCAGCGACCTGTGTTCCTTCGTTTGCGTTGGACGACGACAAAAAACCATGCTTGTAAGTGTCTTTGGTAATAAGTTCCGACTCTGCAAGCTGTCCAATTTTGGAAAGCTAATTGCCTTCGCATCCGACTGCTACGTGTCTGACCTTAAAGATCAAAATCCGTCGATAAACTGCTGCGCTGTAAATGGTGCGAAGGATCATCTCCTGGCTGTAGGGGGTGATGATGGCATGCTTCGTATCTGGACCGTGTGCAACGAAGGAAGCGTCTTTACGTGCATGCTTGCAAAGACTTGCAGGCCTGGTCACACATCATCAATCACAGACTGCTCCTTCTCCGAGAGTGGCCACCTAGTGGCAACTTCTTCCAAAGATGGTACATGTCGCGTGTGGAGCCTTGGGACTGGTCACAGTCTATGTAAGGTGCTCACAAACTATGCTATGCTGCCAACCCTGACCGATCGATGTTGTAGAAAAACAGCCAATTTCATCGTGCGTGCTTGCAAATTTGTTGGTGATGATTGCCTTATTAGCGTGCAGTCTGCCTTTCGTGGAAATGCATACGCAGCAAAGTGGACCCTCCGGACAAAATCAAATGATGAATGCGAAGTCCTTCCTGTCACGCTCACTGCCACTCGGATGATTTCCAGGCACCCAGTGTCGGCGGTTGGCATTTCGGGAGATTTCATTGCGCACGGCAACGTTGAAGGATATGTGAGCATCACAAGTACGAGTAGCTTCGCACCCGTTGGGGGGTGTGTGCAAGCCCATGAACTTCCTGTAACTGCATTAGTCGTCGCCGGTGCTTGCACCAGAGGCAATGCTTCGCCCTGTATCTTGTCTGTCTCTGCTGACTACAGACTTGTGGCAACTTCGCTGACCCACCTTTCACGCAGGAGAAAAATCATATGCGCCGCGTTATCTGTCCTTTTTGCGATCCTTGCGGTTTCTTTGGGGCCCTGTCTAGTTCCACGCCCTTTGGAAGCTTTCAAGTAGTTGGAACCATTCGCGGTGCCATCGAACGACAACCGCCACGTTCCCCTTTTGGCGCCGAGATTCGAGAGACACAACATATCCAGGCTGCAGGGCCGGCACTTCTATGACGGGGGCTTATTTCCCGTCACGGGGCCTGATCTCTAGGGGCCTGACAGATGGCCTGACCCAAATTGGTGGGATTTTCAATTAATAGCCTAAAAGCGGGGATGATTTCTCCCCGAAGCCCCCTTGGTAGGATGCGCAAACGCAGCATCCTTTGGTGCATGGTTTCCCAAATGGTCGCCTGACGTGGACTCCACTCAGGCTGGGCCCCATACTCCGCCAGAATGTGAGGCACCCTCTGAGGATCATTAGCTAGTTGCCGCTTATAGGCGATTAATCATGATGGGGAGGCGCCGCAACAGCCCCCGTTTAATCAGGGTCAGGCCCCGTTTCCCGTCGCAAGTCCCGGGGGCTAATTTTATACGCCTCTTCTATACTACTCGCTTCAATATAGAGCTCCGACTCGGCTCTTAGACTCAGCTCTTAGTCTTCAACTTAAGATGTTCAACTTGAAGTTACTTCGAAGTCTTACTAGTACTAGTAGCCTACGTGAGATCTCGGTGCTAGTGTGGTCAGTATCGGTGCTAGTAACGTGAGATCTCGTGGAATTTCGCGGGACGTTCAAAACAAGCAAAAAGCACGATGAGTTACTGTTCAGAAAGCTAAACCGCCCCAGCGGTCGAGTCTCTCCCTTTGGTCTCATCGTTTGCATGGTTTTCATCCTCATTGAGCATCGTGGGTGCCTCTGCTGTGTTGGCGGCATCAGCTTCTTGTTTAACAATTTCTGCGACAACTTGAGTCTGCAACTGCACCGCCATATCAATGGAGTCGCTAATAAGAGCATCAGCGCAACCACGGGAATCAGCATATGAATTGACGACATCGACAACTCCATTGAGTAGCCAAGGCAAAAAACAGTCCCTTATTTCCCTGTCCACGGGATCATAGAAGTGACCGGTGTCTTGGAGATGGTCGAACACAGCCTCAGAAAGGTCAACTAGATAGCTTTTGGCAAAGGCACGCGCAGCGACCTTCTCTTGGAGTTCTGCTTGCTGGTTGTGCCTTTCTTTCTCCTGGGCAACGCGACGTTGTTTTTCTGCGAAGCGCCTTGAGGCTTCTGCGTCTAGACGTTGAACCTCAATGAACTCTGCATTGCGCATCTGTTCAAACTCCCTCTGACGGCGCTGGATGGCAATTAGTTCCTCCTCCTCCACGACTTCGAGCATTGAGCTCCTCAAAGTCTTTCCAACTAGTACTTCTAGCACCGGCTTAACTTCTAAGTCGAAATTGAAAAGGTCACCTGGTGGTATTTCTGTCTCCTTGTCCACACCGGTCTTTGACGGGATGAATAGAGGCGACGGGGGCCTATCCATGAAGGACTCAGTTTGAGTCGCTATCTGCATCTCAATTGGCCGATCTGATAGCTCCTCAAGGAAGGTATCTGTCTGTGCTTCAATGTTGGCACGACTTTTTACTGCGGGCGGTGCAGCTGGACTTCCTAGTTCTCCCTTTCGTCTGCATCTGGTTTCATGCTTCAATGTCCTTTCATTTTCGGTGCGCAGCCGTTCAACCTCGCGATGTGCATTTTGCGTGACCACCTGCGCTGCATATGTGTTGCCGCGTACAACACGTCGATCAAACATAATGTTGTTTGACACTATATTTTCTTCGTTCTCATCGCGGTACGTTGTTCTTTTAACCTTTGAGCGTACAGGCTTAGGTGCTGTGCTGTGAGTGTAAGTGGAACCCTCCATCCTTTTGCTGGGCGCTAAAATTATTAGGGTTGTGTATCCAAGTGGGGGGGGTGGGTACATGGAAATCTGCCAGACAGATCTACCTACCTACCTTCCTCAGCAAAGAGCTGTCCTGCGCGTCCCAAAAAAGGGCGGAAATGAAGGGCACAGCCCGTGGGAGGGCGCCTATTTGGCTTTAATTGCCGCGCCGCGGCGGCGCCGTCGCGGCTTTAAGAGCAATTACTTTACAATACACGAAATTATTTCGACGTTCCTTCCTCTATTCACTGGAATATCATGCGTTTTGTGGCGCCGCGCGCCGACCGTGACCGTGGCGGTCAACCTGCGCGCGGAAACGCAAAGCCTCGATTGGTATAAACAGAATGATCTCAGCAGTGACCTACCTACCAGTTCCTCTAGTAGTTTCGGGAGGGTGCCTAGCATGTTTTTTTCCCCGGGCCCACCCCTCAGGCTCAGGCTGTTATATGGACGGGCCCGGGGCCCCGGGGTGCCGGTCCTTGACGTGCTGGAGGCTGAGTCCGGGCTCATCGTCGTCAATTCAAGAGGCCGTGGGTAATGTGGCGGTGCTAACTTGAAAATTACTCACACGTACTCTGTGGAGATCATGATCTTTAGTTCCCTTAGGATACGCACAATAAAGTACTCGGCCGCGACTCGGGCTCTGAGTCGGAAGTATATAGTGAGCTAAGAGCAGGGCCGGACACCGGAAATTCCCTAGCAGCCCTATATAGATATGGAACGATAGGAAATCATTAGTGGAGAATTAGAGGCCGATTTATCCCGTCCGTTGGAGCGCTTGGGTTTCGGGCGGGTTTTATCTCGGACCTCGCACCGCGTCGCAGCTGCTTTCTCAGCACGAGGCTGCCCGCCGCATGCCAGTGGTACCCACCGTGACACTTACACAGCCCATTATTTTGCATACGGAACCTGCGCCTCATTTTCGCGGCTGCCAATCATGATGAGGCCCAATGAATCATTTGACAGCCTAGCGCGCCTCATACATGATACAGGCGTTGCATGTAATCTCCAATCTTATCCAACTGACAGCAAATGGAGCTTCACGTATGAACCTTATGGTGCAAGTGACGAGTCGGCCCGGGGCCTACAAGACTCAGGCTCGGACAGGCCGATAGGTTACTACCGTATTCATTAGACCTACTTCATCCGGGTATTCAAGATATAAGTAAAGTAACTAAAAGCGAAAGGGAGACACGTAACATACGTTCCATATCATAGCAGGTACGAAGTTGGATGTTATAAGAATTCTACGAGTACGAGCCGATAATAATAGTACGAGCAAATGAAAATCGAAGAGGTGCAGTCGACAACAAGGCATCAACGCGTTGCCGCACACACTCACATTAAGGGCTTGGGTCTAGACTCGCGAGGCAACGCACTCCTGATTGGCACTGGCATGGTTGGTCAGGAGAAAGCACGTGAGGCAGCGGGTGTTGTTGTAGAGCTGATCCAAACCAAGAAAATGGCCGGGTAAGCGGAGCGGTGTCCGAGCGCAAATGTTAATTATTATTTTTGCAGGCGGGCCTTACTTCTGGCGGGCGCACCTGGAACTGGGAAGACAGCTCTAGCACTAGCAGTTGCACAAGAATTGGGCTCAAAGGTCCCATTCTGTCCAATGGTTGGATCCGAAGTATATTCATCGGAGGTTAAAAAAACTGAGATCTTAATGGAAAATTTTCGCAGAGCTATCGGTTTGCGTATCAAGGAGAACAAGGAAGTCTATGAGGGTGAAGTAACAGAAATCACCCCCGAGGAGGCGGAGAATCCACTTGGCGGATATGGACGTACTATAAGGAATGTGCTTCTGGGTCTTAAGACGACCAAGAGCTCAAAACAACTGCGACTCGATCCCAGCATTTATGAGCAAATGCAAAGGGAGAAAGTCACAGTAGGTGATGTTATCTATGTAGAGGGATCTACAGGTGCGGTCAAACGTGTGGGCCGATCAGATGCATATGCGACCGAATTCGATCTTGAGGCAGAAGAGTATGTTCCGCTACCTAAGGGCGATGTTCATAAGAAAAAGGAAATTATCCAAGATGTCAGCTTACACGACCTCGACGTAGCAAATGCTCGTCCGCAGGGGGGCGGTGGAAACGACCTGGCAACCGTGATGGGCTCAGTTTTGAAGCCAAAGAAAACGGAGATTACAGAGAAGCTCCGTGTTGAGATAAATCGCGTTGTTAATCGATATATTGACCAGGGCATTGCGGAGCTCGTGCCCGGTGTGCTTTTTATAGATGAAGTTCATATGTTAGATATTGAATGCTTTACATATTTAAATCGTGCGCTTGAGTCTAGCCTCTCACCTATTGTTATTTTTGCCACAAATCGTGGTGTTTGCACCATTCGTGGAACTGATGTTGTTTCGCCACATGGAATACCGGTGGATCTTTTGGACCGAATGCTCATTCTTCGGACTATGCCCTATTCACTGGAGGAAATTGTTCAAATTATGTCGATCCGCGCAGAGGTTGAGTCGATTGACATAGATGACGAGGCCCTTGCCGCACTTGGTGAGATTGGCATACGAACTTCGCTGCGTTATGCAGTTCAGATGCTTACCCCATCAAGGATTCTCGCTGAGACTAACGGCCAAAATTCTATTGGCTTGGCAGACGTTGAAGAAGTTGACGACCTGTTCTTCGATGCGAAGGCATCCGCTGCCATTCTTGTACAATCAGAAGGTTACCTGACCTAGACAGGATCACAAATGGTCCTCTTCCAGCATTCTGAACCGCCCTCCGCATCCTAGAGTCTTGAACCATTCCAAACGGCACCTTGAACTACTCCGGACCTCGAGTCCTCAGGCAAAGCAAGGGCGTCTGGAAAATGACATAAAGCCGTGGCGGCCCCGGGAGGGGGCGGGAAACCGGAACCTACGTTGCGTGGCCTGGAGTCAGCTCCAGGGAGGGGTGTAAATTGGAGCTAAGATAGCCTACTAGGACCCGGATCCACTAGAGGCTTAGAAGGATGAATCGGCAAACGCGCGGTGTCTCCCTCCCCCCAGGGGCTCCGCCCACTAGTTCTAGCACCGTAGCAACATTTCTCGGACTTCCACTAGGTGCTGGTATTTTAACTTCCAGGCTCGGCCCGGGTTGGAGTTTCCCCCCTTCAAGTTGCCAGTGACACGCGCAGATTCGGTTTTTGCGCGGGCATCCGCAACGCGGCTGGCGGTCAAGCCCAAAAACTTTGCCAGTGGTGTGACCTTCACGGGCAGGAAGAGTGCACTATAACATATCCCGTCGACGGGATATGATAAGAGTGTCCTTAGTAGTCTCAGATAGTGCGGTAGAGTGCAAAATCGTGCAAATAGAGAGTTTACGCAAAAGGCTAGCCTACGTACCAAACTCAAGTCTGGCAATTTTGATACGCCCGTAACTCGGCGGGCGGGCATCCTCGCGAAAAACACTTAGTCTACGTCGTGGGCATGGGCAGCCGGGCTGCGCGTTGCAAAAAACGCGGCAGCCAATGGGCAGCCTCCCGCCGAGAAACTGCCAAAAACCGTGCAAAGTGAGCTACGATCGTCTTTTTTGGCGCCGTTTCGAGCCGATCGGGCCACCGCAGCCTCGGGTATCGTAGTGCGCATGGCCGTCGACGATCTGAGACAAAAATCAGCGGCAGCGGCCCATGGGATGTCGGTCTATGTGTGGTCCGCGTTTCTCGCCGGGACGCGGCTTCGGGCGAAAATCGCGCCGTGGGCCTTCCCAGCCAGCACTGCGTGCATATGCGAGGGTCGGGGGGGCGCGGAACTAGGCGCCCGAGGCGGCCATACCCCGTCGTAGCGCATGTGCCGGTTTGTGGGGGCAGCCGCACCGTTTGCGGCCAGCTCTTCCGCCCATACGCCGCCCAAGACTGCGGCGGGGTACCTCGGCGGGCTGCTCAGCGCCGGGCGGCTCATCCTGGCCGTTTTAGGCTTTTTCTCTATCGGGCTACTCGAATGTGCCGATAGCTAGTTTGGCAAACTTTTTAGGCATCCCTACCTGTAACTGCGTAAACTCTCTAATAACCTTGAGAAAGAACCCGGCCCGCTTTGAATTCAAGCCTGCCCACGACCCTACTGAATATAGTCGCTGGACGAAAAAGCGAGTACCGAGGCATCGGAGGATACACAATACAGAACCGCCTTAATCCTTAGTTTTTTTTTGGATGAACCTGCTTAACTTATGAGAGCCAAATTATATCGTGGTGTGACTTTCAATATAAACGGCGGAAGAAAGGGTAAGTTGACATCACTGGGAGACATATCGATGTCGGTGCTCCTATCTGGTGGATGGGAGATTCGCATGCGATGGGGCTCCGCCCTCGGATACCTAGACGCAAAATATTTTGCTCGCTGCCTGATGAGCCGCCTTGGATCGGCAGCACAGGTATACACGGTTCATGAAGATCGACAAAGCCACCCACTCTCATTCTGCGTGAGGGGCAAGGTACCTTTGGCAGAGGCTAAAGCGAGTAATCGCTGCGGGTGCACCGCAGTTGTGCTGTGTGGTGTGCAGATGAAGGTACCGGAAAAAATATTTGCAAGGTCCTTAGTGGAGATTCGACATGGTGTAACTGAGTCTGAAGAAACCTAGTGTATTTTTAGCAGCCAATTTTACCTCAGCTTCTGGTGTGATCTTCAGCGCCGATGCGGTTAATGCTCTACTTTGGTGGGCGAAATTCTCTGTTGAAAGCATTGATGCCAGGCGTGCTGGCGATGCCAATGCCTGGAGTTGCTGGTGCAATAGACACCAACACAATCGCACATAACTGCGCATGTGCTATAATCGGTGGCAGCTATAGATAACATCCATTTATGGTGCTGTAGGTTGGTGGGTGAGTGATACCTCGCCGTTGCAGATGAAAGAAGAATGGGATTGGACCTTTCATTGTTTGCGGTCTGCGCTCGAGAACCATAGGCAGGAATTTCACATATATTGTTTGCCAGGTAATTTTAGTTTTGAAGACGACAGGGTAGACTGTGGTGATGGGTGTGATAAGTTCAAGCTTATAGCTCGCATGAATGCTGATAAAGACCTTAATTCACGTCAGGGATTTTGGATGGATGGCGCGTATGGTCCAGGCTGTCTTTTCCCTGAGGATGCAAATTTTGAGGAGCAAAGAGCAAAGATTTATGAAGATTACCTCTCGGACCTCGGGCTTGCGCTTTTGACCTGCCGCTGTCGATACGGAGCCCGCGGTTTTGAAATTAGACTTCGTTGGTTAGTTTCAATCTTGCCGTTGATGATTGAGCAACATTAAGCAACATCTTAGGTTTGCGTCTGTCAATCCAGAACATGAACCAAGACGTGGCTTCCCGTCAGTCTGTAACTAGCATGCCAATAATCACATTGTCACAATCTAGGCACTGCCAACTGCGGGACTCTTTTCTGTTCTATGATATGGAATCAAATATCCTTCATAGGACAATAATCGAACCATCCCCACTCCTGTTTGCTCAGACCAACAAGAGTATCGGCACTTTCGTTTGCCGGAGACTAGATCCCCAAGCTATGGACAACGAAATGTTTCTTACTAGACACCAGGGACACTCAAGAGACCCTCACACGAAACGCCAAAGTCATGTGGCGAAAGAGATTAGCATGTCAAAAAAAGTTTGTGATTCAAACGCTTCGCGTGATCTGCCTGTTGCGGTCTCGATTTTCGAGTCACCAGACCGCGTCGTTCAGCTAACGCATGATCCGAACCGTTGCAATCGTGTTGCGCTCGGTACCTCACATGGGAGGGTTTTTGTGTTTGAGGACCTAATCGTTGAGTGGCAATCTGATTACAGACATGAAGATATCTTCGGTGCCGTCGAAGCGCTGGCCTGGTGTGGAGAGTTTCTTCTGTCATGTGGTAGTGAAGGTCTGTTGGGCATTTTTAGACCAGGACCAGGACTCATGGTCTCACCGTGCGCTCTAATTCCAGTGCAGGGACTCGGGTCTACTGGGGCTGACTCTTACATTCCAGGAAAACCCGTCGTGCAATGTGTTGCGGCGTCTTCTAGTCTTGTGGCTTGTGCAGCGGGACGTGCAGTTTCCGTGATGACAGTCATTGTAGACAAACAAACACAGAAGCTCGCCTTCAGCAACCTTGCGACCCTTTTGCCCCTGGCCAGTACCGTGATTGCCCTGGAGATGAGCACTGAGCTACTAGCCGCTGCTACACTGGCTGGGGGTTGCGTGTTGTGGACACAACCTGCGACCCAAAAAGTGGCAACACCACCAGATATTCACCTTTATTGCGAAGCTTCCTGCCTCGGCCTTCACATATTTGATCAGTTTGTGATAGCTGGTTGTAATGATTCCACTATTCGTGTCTGGCAGCAGGATCACGAGACCTGTTTTACTCTAGGTGGCCTCCATGCCCGCAGTCCAAAATGCTGTGCCTGCCGATCTGCCTCCAGCCCAGACTCCATCATTCTTGTTATTTCGGATGGAGAACGTGGAGTACTTCTCTGGCCATTCAATAATGATATCCCTGGCACTTTGCTAGGCCTAAACTCACGACGTAGCCTAAGAATAGCCAATAGGAATGGTTTTGGAGCTATCAACGTGGCGGCATCTGAAGCAAAAATCTTTGTTATTTACAATGATGGATCTCTCAACACATTCCTTCTTGATACTAACCACTATGGAATACGTGCCACCTGTTTGTTTACGTACACCGCGGATTTTTATTGGCATGCTGCTATCATAAGCCCTCCAAAGGAGGACCGGTGCCCAATCGTGTTTGCAGTGTGCGAAGACAGACCAATGACAAAAT
>JACLAA010000417.1_pt1 | contig 20892 bp, 21 predicted proteins | sample 8027891 | NCBI WGS metagenome assembly JACLAA01 (sample SAMN15724900, study PRJNA655200) | protist metagenome | isolation source: fluorescence activated cell sorting (FACS) single amplified genomes of... | place: Spain: Blaines Bay Microbial Observatory, Mediterranean Sea | collected 2016-01-19 | reverse complement strand
TAGATACTCTAGTACTAAAACTAGAACTAGGGATAAAAAATGCACCTGTTATTTCAGTTGCAATTTGAGCTGAACTTGAAATAAGAGTTTTAGTCGTTACTGTTTCGTTTGCTGTTACTCTATTACTAAAACTAGCACTTGGTGCTTTAAATGCCCCCGAAATTTCTACTGCAATTTGATCTGAGCTTGATATTAAAGTATCACTTTTAAAATTAGCTAAATCTATTTCATTATTAGTTACTCTAGTACTAAAACTAGAACTAGGAGTAAAAAATGCTCCTGTTATTTCAGTTGAAATTTGAGCAGAACTTGAGATTAATGTTTTAGCAACTGTAGCTTCATTTAATGTTATTCTAGTACTAAAACTAGAACTAGCTGCTGTAAAAGCACCTGTTATTTCTGTTGCTATTTGAGCCGAACTTGAAATTAGTGTTTTAGATGTTAAACCCGAATCTGATGCTTCAAGAGTAGATACTCTAGTGCTAAGTGATGAACTTACACCCGTGAATGCACCTGTTATTTCAGTTGCAATTTGTGATGAACTTGAGATTAATGTTTTAGCTGTTACTATTTCATTTGCTGTTACTCTAGTGCTAAAACTTGAACTAGCTGCTGTAAATGAACCCGAAATGTCATTTGCTATTTGGGCAGAGGATGATACTAAAGTTTTGGATATTAAACCCGAATCTGATGCTTCAAGGGTAGATACTCTTGTACTAAATGAAGAGCTTATAGGTGTAAAAGAACCCGAAATATCGCCTGAAATTTGGGAGGAAGATGATATTAATGTTTTATTACTTAAAGTTGTAAAATTAGTAGAATTTGTGCTTATATTAGTTTCATTTGCTGATACTCTTGTACTAAAAGAAGAACTTACAATATTAAAGGATCCACTTATACCTGCGGCAGTTAAGCCTTCTATAAAAGATTCATTACTTAAAGATCCAGTATCAACTAGAATACTAAAAGTAGTTTCATCTCCTCTTTCAAATATGATTTGATTTAAATTTACAGATGCACTTACTACAGCATCAGCAGCACTAGCTGAGGCCACAATAGGTACTGTAAAGTTATTACCATTTGCTTGTGTAAATTTTATAACACTTTTAGTTCCTACTCTTTCCGCTGAAGCAGAAATAACGGAAGTTGGTCCTGTATTACCAAAAGCACTTACACTTACACTATCTACAAATCTTACTTTTTGTGCCATTATAAATCAGTTATTGTAGATGGAGTACCATCTGGATTAACTCTACTTCTTCCATCAGGTGTAACCGTTGGGTTAGCTTCAAATCTTTCAGGGACTGAGGTTGTTTCCATAGAAAATACTACTTTAGATTTTTCATTATATTTTTTAATAGAGTTTAAATCTTTTTGCACTACATCCGGTATAATATAACCATACATATTTATTTGAAAAGTGCCTCTTACTAGTCTTTCTTGAGATTGTACTAATTCTGTTACAGTAGCAAAATTATTTATTCTAGCTCTAAATTTATACCTTTCGGGATCACCCCAGTATGAATCTGAAGCATAATTTATTGCCTCTATTATTTTATTTAGTTGTTCAACATAATAAGTTTGTATAATACAACTATAAGTTAATGTAACATAATCTGGTACTACATTAGCTATAAATTGTTTTGTAGGAATTCTATTATTTAGTAAATTAAAATTGCTATAAAAGTTTTTATCATTATATGATTTTTGCCAGGAAGTATATAAGTTAGGTTGATTAGAATCTAGTTTATTATATAAATTTCTATTTTTTTCTATATTATCTCTTTTAAAAATAATCATGGGCATCATAAGAGCACCCTTTTTATCTCTTAAAAAAGTATCTTTTTGTATTGATTTCCATCTTTCGGGAGAACCATACATAATAGGTACCGCTATCCTTTCATTATTTTGAATCACTGTAGGCCTAATAACATTTTCAAAATAATATACTATGGATTCATCTATATCCTTTATTCCTACTGTATAGGGTTTAGTAGTATCTCCTTTAAAAGACATTTTAGTAGACCTATTAAAGGGAATATTTGCCTGATTTTCAGGTGGAAATTGGGAATTTTCTTTAGCATCATTAGGATTACCTACCCTAACATCAAAAGGAGTTTGAAGTGCAGTTGAAATTTCTCTTTGTGTTTTTGGAACCGGTTTTATATATTTTTTAGCCATGAATTCCTCCTTGTTCTAATTGTATTTTATTAACTGGGGTATAGTGTGTTTTACAAACTACTGACATATCCCTACCAAAATTTTGTAATCCTGGATTAATAATATTATTATCTCCACCATATGAATACTCAGGTTTTTTACCTGCAAAATATTGATTATCTATTGTTTCATCTACCTCATAGTATCCACCATAGTAAAATATTATATCACCTACCTCGGGTTCTAAATCCGCACCAAAATAATCTCCTTTATCGTAATTTTTATTAAATTCTAAATTATTGGATAATAAATCATCCCTTAAAAATTTAAAATCTACATTTTGATAATACCTTACACCAAATTCATCATCCGGATATTGTTCATCTTGATGATCTATTAATGCTGATAGCAATACAGGTGGATAATAATATTTAGCTCCAGCTGCTTCACCATATAAATTTACTTTGGTTTCATCTATTTTAAATTTATAATAAGCACATTGTTGAGAAATAATATTACCTATTAATTCTCTATTAACATGCCTAAATAAGCTTATATCTCTTTGACCTCCATATAATGCCATATTATGCTATATAAATTGTATAAGGAATCTTAGTTAATTCTTTTTGTAAATAATCACCTTCTAATGATCTTCTTTCTAATAATTTTTCTCTTGAAGTTTCATCAAAATATCCTCTTAATCTTTCTATTAGTGCATTCTTATCTGCTGTTGCAGATAATAATAAATCTGATTGGTTTAATGTTATATCAGAATCAGGTATAGGAATAGTACTATATTTACCTCTTACATATCCTAACATTTCTTTGGATAAAGCCAAAGTATATTCAAATATCCATTGTCTACCTATTGAATTTATTTCTTGGTATGTTGGATTTTCAAATGGTACATTACTAACATTAGTTATAACACCCGTAGCACTTGAGTATGGGTTATTTCTTTCTGATTTTTTAATATATTCAAACCATAATTTATGATCTCCACTTCCATTTCCATATTTTGGAATAGGAAATATTTTTAATTGATTATTAACTAATTCAAATGAATATTGTGATCTACGAACCATGTCATTAAACTCTATAGCTTGTATAGTTTGTATATCGTAATTTATGGGCATTAATAAAAAATTAATAGCAGGAGAATAACTTCCAAACCCAAATGAATCCATTAAATTAATTAATCCTGTACCAGTACCAGCATATGGATCAAAATATCTTGTAATTGCTGGTGGTATATAGTAAAATATTCTTTTAATTTCTATTGAATCTCCTGCATCTAAACTAGCACTAGCTGCTGCCCAGGCATTTAAATCATATTTTTGTTGATTTAAAATTAAATTTAAAGATCCTGTGTAATATGTAACACTTCCTCCTACACCCGCTTCAGTACCATATTGTTCAGAAATGCTAACTATATTAGCTAGATTGGGCACCATTTTTTTCTTATTAGCAACCGAGGATGTACTAAAACCTTCTAGTGATAATAAATTTTCTCTTACTTTGTAAGCATATAATTCATTTCCGTATGTTGTAACTGCTTCTTCAAATGCCGTATAAAAAGAACCTGATTGTAGTTCTACATCAGCTAAAGGATAACCTAATCTTCTTGCACAAAAATCAGAAACTTTATCAGCATCAGCAGCAAATTCAGTATCAGAATCATAAAAACCAAATGGGGTTTGTCCAGTTGCAAAAGTTGAAGTACCAGGCCAAATAGGAATATTCATAGTATTTTGTTATAAATATTATAAAATTTAATTAGAGCAAAAAAAAGACCTGACTAAAAAGCCAGGTCTTAAGGGATAATATATAAATTATCTTATATAGTACCAATGTTAGAACAGAATACTCTACCGTAAAATTCTGGTCTAATCATTTTCTTAGCATATCTCGTTAATAGACCTTTTCTTGGTGTGAAAGTGTCTGGATCATATACTAATGGAGTCATGATTAATGGTATGTAAGGAGCGAATACAGCACCAGTTTCTAAGAACTGAGAACCTCTATATCCTAATAATATAACATTTTCAGTCATATATGGATTTTTATAGATGTCTAATCTGTTATTCATTTGTCCTATTTTCTGTATACCAAAAGCATATTTAGCTGTTGTAGCATTTCCATCAGAGTTAGAAGCATATCCTGGGATAGATTCTAATACAGTTGAAACTGAAGGAGATATTACTGCAAAATTAGCACCACCTCTAAGAGTTTTCTGGTGAATTTTGTTAGATACCTTCTGCATTTTAGTTCCTAAAGTTTGGAACCATTGTCCTTGTGTATTATAGAAACCTAAATCTGTGTAAGCATTCTTATCAGAGTTTAGATTTTGGTTATTTTGTGCATTCCAATACTCATCAGCAGCTGATGCATCCTGAATAAGCATATCCAAAATTTCTAAATCAATTTCTAATGAAATATATTCACTCATAATAGATGTTAATTCTGCTTCAGCATCTAGTGCTTGATATGCATTTAAATCTTGAGCGAATTCAGGAGTCCATTGTGCTTTTAACTTTCTAGTTTTAGCAACAATTGCCTCTGATCTCATTTTAATATCAATTTGTGGGATATTTAATGGATCACTTGGTGCATCTTTTGATACTGCATTTGGTTTTCCACCATTAGCAACATCTTCAAAATCACCTCTATTATTATCAACTGGTTGTTGATTATAGAATACAGTGTGAGCACCTATATTTGGTATATCAGTACTATCTACTGCTCCATTAAATACAAATTTAATATCTGTACCATCTACTCTTGTAAATTCAGGTAACAATTTATCAGCTGAATTTTGGAAAGGTAGATTAACATTTGAGCCCGATACTATTATGAATGCTCTAGCGCCCTTATAATCAGGTCTTGTTAAATCAGTACCAGCAACTGTAACTGTAGTAAAGTTTCCGGATGATATAGAAGATGATTTTTCAGCTTGATAATCTACATCTGACCAAGATGAAGTAGCTACACTAGCAACTGTAAAAGTAACTGATTGTGAAAATTGGTTAATTGAATATCCAAATCTTCCTGATCCATATAAACCTTGTGTTGGATCAGATGAAGCACCTGGGTTTGTATTTCCATATAATGAACCTGAACCACCTCCATTTGAACTACCGAAAGCATCTCCGGCTGGTCCAAAATTAAGTTCTTTATCAGTTCCATATTGAAAATCTAGGTAAAACACCAGACCTGAAGGTAAATTCATTGGTTGAACAGAAACGAATTCTTTAGCAGCAATCTGCCCGAATACTTTTCTTACCAATGGTAAAGCAATACCAGCCCATTGAGCACCTTGTCCTACTTGAAAGGATCCTCCACCTTGATTGGTAGATGATTGCTCAACAACTAATTGTTTTGCTTGGTTTTCAAGGATCATAGACATATTATTCTTATGTACCTCGTTACCCATACCTTCTAAAAGTCCTGTTTTATCCCACTTGTCTGCTAATCTAGCAGCATCACTCTGCATATTTTTCCAATTGGAAGCAGAGCTTTCTAAAAGTGAATTTAATTGTGACATTTTTAGTTATTTTTTAGTTATTATTAATTTATTTTAAACCGGCCAATTTCTTGAATCTTTCCACCATTGGGTCAGTTTCAATAATTGGTTTTTTCGTGTTAACATTTCCAGTAACTTTTGATGCAGCACCTAAAGATTCTTTAATTGGTAATTTTTTAGTCTTTAAACCTTCGTTTAAAGTCTCATATACCAATTTAGATTCTTTAACAGTACTAGCTTTATCAAAAGCACCTAATACTTTAACTTTTTGACTTTCTGTCAAAGTTTTTGCTTTGAAAATCTTGTTAGTGTATAACAATTTTGCATTTAGCAAATTAACTTCGTTTAAATCAGACTTTAAAGATTCAATTGTAGTGTAAGCTTCATCAAGTTCTTCTTCTTTTAAACCTAATTTTTTCATTAAGTTTGCAAGATCATCCTTTACGGCTTTCTTAAAATCTTCGTCGTATTTGTTTTTGGAACCAGCTTTAACAGAAGTACTGATAGGGTTACCTGCAGCTTCTTCCATTTTATCTTTATCGTCTTTCATTTTTTCGGAAATTTCAACGTCTACTTCTTCTTCGTCGTCTACTACTTCCATTTCGTCTTCTTCTTCGAAATTATCACCAGCTTCTAGCTCGCCAGATTTAACCATATCTGCAATTACGTCTTCAATGAAATCTTTAAGGTCGTCATCAGTCATGTCTTCAAGATCAATTTCTTCATCTTCAACTTCCATGTCCATTTCTTCATGTTCGTCTTCAGAAATTTCTTCTTCTTTCATGTCCTTTTTGTCCTTATCTTCTTCATTTAATTCGCCCTCTAGTTCAGCTAAGATTTCATCTAAATTGATTTCTTCTTCCATTTTGGAATCATCTTCTTCAGATTTGTCATGCATGCCTTCTTCCATTTTGGAATCATCTTCCTCGGATTTGTCATGCATTCCTTCCTCCATTTTTGAATCATCTTCTTCAGATGCATCGTGATACCCTTCTTTCATCTTTTTCTTATCGTCATCTTCAGAATACTTCATACCCATTTCAGCAACAGGTTCTTTTTCTTCTTCTAATTCCATTTCTTCTAACTTTGCAGCTAGCATAGATTTAAGTTGAGGGGTAAATGCTTCTTCTAGAGCAGCTTTGGCGTTTGCGATAGCGGTTTCTTTGACGGCTTTAGCGTCAGCGATAGCTTCTTTGAGAATGTCTCTTTTTGCCATTATCCTAAAATTTAATTGTTTGGGAAATACGTTTATTATGAAACGTAATAGAATTTATATTATGTCAATGCTATATGGGATAGCATATTTTACGGTTATACGTATATTGGGAGGAATAAAGGTCGCTAAAATATAGGACAGTTTCCGTTTGCACATAGTATTTCTGTTACTATGCTGTTTGCTTTTGCGTAATGGTTAATATTGTTTTCTTTACCTTCTCTTAATGGTGCCATATATGAGCCTGGATTAGATGGGGTTGAAACAAAATCCCAGCATAATAGTTCAAAATCATCTTGTACTTCCATTATATCTCCATTTTGCTCTAATGAACCCATACCACGGGAAGATACACCTACTTTAATACCACTATCTAAAAGTGCTTTTAATATGTTACCAGATGGAGTAGGTAAAACCTCTATTTTACCTATTATATCATCGCCTTGCCAGTATACATCTATAATATTATGTGAAACATTTTTTAAATTAACTACTTGAGATTCAGGGTGATCTAATTCACCTACCGCTCTATTTTCTTTTATTAATGCAGAGTACTTATCCATTTCTCTTTCCCATAATGATCTTGGGTAAAATCTTCCATTACCATTTTTAACCTCTACAGTAGCTAATATACCTTCTACTATTGGATTACCTCTTTTGGTCATTTTACCTTCCGATATTAATCCCGGTGTAGGGTTAAAGGTTTGAGTTTCTATAAGTACTTGTTTCATATTAGTCTCCCATTTTAAGGCCTAAATGTTGCACTACAAATTCTGCAATCTCATCTACATCCATACCTGCATCATAAGCTTGTTCAGCTGCATCTGCTAATTCTTCCATGTAGGCCATTTTATAACCTCCTACATCTTGCATATCCTCTTCCATCATGTCCTTTTGTAAAGCGGCTGTTTTTTCTAATTCAGCATTTAAGTCTTTTTGTCTTTCTACTTCTTCTTCTGTTGCCTCATTAGTAGTATCTTCATTTAATCCAAAAAAATCCATATAGTTTTGGGATGAAAAAGTTGGCTTAGTAACTATACCACCTGCCATAGATATAGTATGTTCTTTTAGATTGCCGTAACCACTGGATTTATGTTTACCTTTAGCTTCTTTTGGAATTCCTAAACCCGGAGCATCTTCAGTATAGCCAATATCTGTACCATACATGTGGTTTTTAGTATAATATATAGGATCTTTTTCTAGATTTTTAAATACTATACTTTTAATTTCCTCTAATGTTTTATCTACATTTTTTTCTTGCTTAGCTTCATAATATACACCCATTTGAATTTGACCAAAAATCATGTTATCGGGATTTTTCTTATCATAAGCATCATAGTTTTTAGATAAATCTTCTTCTACTTCTTTGGATACTTTTTTCTCTTCAGCTTTTACTTCAGCTTCTTTAAGAAAATTATCAAATGCATTTTCAAAATCTTCTTTTTTTCTTTCTAGTGGGTTTCCAACCATAGGTGTACCTACAAAATTTTCGGATATAACACCTTTTTTCTTTAAAATATTTGTTGTTTGATTATATGTGGCATGGTTAGGTACATAGTTAGGAAATTGCCTTTTAGCATTTCTTAAAAATCCGTCCTTACTTCCCTTACCTTCTTTTATTAATCTATATTGGTCAGTTAATGTTTTCATTTTTATTTTTTTAATAAATCTACCATGTCGTCTACTAGTTCATTTAACATATCACTTGAATATATTATTTCATATGAACCAGGATTTTCATTATAAAATTCAGCTGTTTCATCTTTTGCATTTGATAATAATGGAAAAATGTTATTTAATTTTTTTTCTATTTCATTAAAAGAATTAATTCTTCCTTCCTGAAAATCATTATATTCAAATAATTTTTTTATATCATAGGATTTAGGCTTGATTTTAGGTACAGGCTTATATCCTAGTTTATAGTAATAAATACTGGGGGATTTTTTACCTTTCTTCCTAAATGCAAAAGGTGTTGCATATTGTGCTCCTCCTCCAGGGGTAAATGTAGCTCCACCTTGAGAAGTAGCCGATTGTTCTTTTAATCTTGATACACGCTCATATTCTTCTGGATAATTTTTTCTAACATGCGTTCTAAATGCATTAAACAATTTTGTTATATTTTCAGCAAATTTATCTATTGTAGTATCATCTTTAGCTTTACCCGTTTTTTCTAATGTATTTAAAAATTCTTTAGCTTGTTGTAAAGCATTATAAGTTGAAGAGAAATTAGCTACATTTTTAACATCATAAGTTATTGCTCCAGTTTCAGGATCAACATCTGATACCGTTGTTTTTACACCTTTTCTTACAACAGTGTCACCTACCTCTATTTCTTTAAGCTTGAACCTGTACATTTTTTACTTCTTGTATTAAATCGTAGTATTGTAACAGGTTAGTTAAATCATCATCTTTAACTTTAGATGTTTTATCTAGTGTAGGAAGCATTTTAATTACTTCTTCTATTTTAATTTTAGTAACTTTATCTGTTACTTTAGAATTAAGCTCAGTTAAAGATTCTTTAATTTCATTTACCTTAGAATTGTAAAATTCTTTTAATCTAGGTGTATTGTCTATTGATGTGATAAGTTCTTTAAGAATTTCTTTTTGTGGTTCTAATAGTGTATCGTACTTATCATTAAATTTTTCAAGTAATACTCTATATGTTAATGTTCTTAAAGTTTTATCATATTTTTGAAATTCATCTACTACAGTTTCTTTTTGTTCTTTAACTACAGGTTTTTCAGATAAATGCTCCAATATAGTAAGTTTATTACTTATTTCTAATTTAGGATTAGAAAATTCCTTGGTTGCTTTAATTTCAGTTAACATGTAAAAAGCAGCTTGGATTTTGTAGTTTGGTAATTTATGTCTAAAAAATTTAGTTACATCATAGTGTTTTTTAATTTCACTAATTAAATTATATTTTTGTCTTTTTAAAGCACCTCTATTTAGATTAGATGAGGTTTCTAATAGTGAATTTAAAATTAAATTAGCCTTTGCCTCAGATACTGTAGTATGCTTAGCTAATTGTTCGTATAACTTATATTCTCTTCCTAATTCGGTTTTAACAAAATATTCTTTTAGTATTTTTCTAGCGGGAGAGTCAATGCCATCCAAAGTATCAGCAGTAATTTGCCTCACTAAGAGTTCGAAAAGAATACCAGAATTTTTGTACTTTGAATGTTTAATGTTCATTCTGCGCAGTTTGGTTTATTTATAAATATATAAAAATATTTTATTATTTCAATTGGCTTTCGTCTAATAATTTATTTTTTTTCTTATCATTTTCGAAAACTAATTTTTTTCCGGTTTTTTGTGGTCCTGGAACTTTTTTAAGCATATTTTTAGTTTCTAAAGCCAATGGAGAATTTCCTTTAAATGATGGTCTTAAAGTGCCCTTATCTCTGCCCTGATCCTTCATTTCCTTACTACCTAATCTATCTTTACCAAATGGACTATCTTGAGTATTTCTATCTGTTGCCTTTTCTTTAGGTCTACCTAATGGATTTTTTTCATCATAACCATCTGGAACATTACCCGGATCTGATTGCATTCTACCTACTCCATATAATGAAGCTAAATCATGTGGCGTCCCATAGGATTTACCTGTTTCTAATGGATCATTACCTTCTGCCTCTATTTGTGATAATCTAAATGCACGTTTAGCATCTTGCTTAACTAAATCCCTATACTCATCATATTCATCTTCACTAAAGTGGAATATATTTTCGTATATCCAATCTGTGGGGATAATTTTACTATCAATCATAGATTGGGCTAATGTCATTTTTTCTGTCATTAATGCTACTCTTTCTTGATCGTATATAATTGATGGTGTAGTTAATGATAAATCAAAATTAGTTAAAGCCTCATCTTTATAACCCTGTGTATATAAATGTACTAATGCTATCTTTTGTAGTTCAGATACAAGTATTCTTTGTATTCTTTCTATTGTACGAGCAAATCTAATATCTTGTGCTGCTAATGTAGCCTTACCTTCTACTCCTTCTTCATATCCAATAAATGCTTTTGGAACTTTAAGAGCTGCAAATAATTTGTCTCTTAAATATTCTACATCTGCTATGCCATCATATTGTAATCCAGGTGTAGTATCTATTTTAGTAGCTGTATCATTTCCCCTGATTGGAATGTAAAAATCTTCTAACATGTTTTGCATGTTATATCTTAAATTATATTCCCCGGTTTTTTCATCCATGTATGGAGTTCTTTTCATTTTAGAAATAGTTTTTTGCATAAAGTTTTCTATTTCCGCAGGAGGAATATTTCCTACATTGATATAAAATACTCGCTTTTCCGGCGCTCTTACTATACGGTGTATTAACATCGCATCCTCCATTAATGTGTATTGTTTAAATAATTTACGTGCTGGTTCTATATAAGATCTACCATAAGGTAAAAAGTTAGTATCAGTAAGTAATCTAAAATGAGCAATTTCATAATTATCAAAAACAATATCTTTACCACTTACATCATTTGTGGTAGGTACATTATAATATCCATAACCCCCTGAACTTACACCATCAGGATTAAATACATATTTAATGTCAGCAGGATTATCTGGATCACTTCCTTCTAATCTATCTATATGAAATGCATTGTAAGGTATAACATTATAAACACCAAATTTTTCTGCTATTTCTAATTTTAGAAAAAAATCTCCGTATTTACACATGTTTCTAACCCAAGGCCATAGATTAAATTCTATGTTCAATACATCATAAAATAAATTGTATAGTATTTTTTGAATATTTTCATCAGATGATCTAATAGATAATACCTCACCCATATCATTTTTAAGTGTAGATTCATCTGCTATAACATCCAAAGCAGAAGCTATAATAGCATCTGTATCCATAGCATCATATTCTGAATATAATTGGGGTCTTAGTGTTTGATAATTAAAATTATTTTGATAGCCATATAATGAAGTAGGTGATGTTGAGTATAACCTATTAAATCGATCTACCAGCGAATTATTTTCAAATTCTCCAGATTGTTGTATTTTATTAACATCTACAACTTTAAGTTGATTACCACCTTGGTTACGTATTATTACATCCGTTGAGAATAATCTCTTAAGTCTTGAAAATAATCTTGTATCTGCCATGATATATATATTGTATAAATATTATAGGAGCCAACTAATGTCCTCTTTTCCATTGGAGTATGGATTATCTATTTGCCATGGATTTTTATCCTTAGGTAATTGATAAACTCCATTGTAATTAGTTTTAGTTGAAGCCATGTTTTTAAGCATACTTTTAGTTAAGTCTACTCCGTGTTGTTTAAATTTAAATGCTGTATCTCTCATATACATTGCTATCCCAAATGACATAACTAAATCATCATTATAGCCCTGTTGTGCTTCTGGTCTACCATTTTTCCAAATAAAAGTTTTCATTTCTTCCATTAGTCTTTTACTTTGGATTGTTACACCTTTATCACCTAAATATTCTTGAAATTTACTTATTAACATAGGTCTAACTCTAGATGAATTTGTAAAACCAGCTACCATTTTTGATGTGTCCATATATTGATCAAAATACGAATCAGCTCTTACTTCTCCACTCTTAGGTGAATAATAAAGATTTTGATAACCTCTATCTATAACTGTTTGAATAGTAGACCATCCTATACTAGCATTTTCTATTACTAATAATGCCTCATTGTATTCTGAGGCTATACCTACTAATAAATGTCCAAATTCTTTTGTGCCTAATTGTCCCTTATATTCCGCTACTTGCACATTATTTTCAATGTCTATTATGTGGAATGCTGAGTAGTCTTTTCCGTCTCCTCTAGCAACGTCAGCCACAACCATATATGTTCTCGAATAATCGCATGGTTCCCATACCCATAAATTTCTATCAGCCCCACGACGTTCAAGAGGATCTTTAATGTAAGTTTTTTCATAAAATTCTATATATTCAGGGTAAAATACAACATCACCTGATGTTGAAAAATCACAGTCACATTCTTGTGCTGCCATTCTAGGATCACCTAGTAGTTCATCTTGTCTGTCTCTCCATGCTTGATCTCTTTCTGGGTGTACAAACCATGGTAATCTAATAGGTAAAAAATCATTTGCTTTTTCTTCTGCTCTTAACCATGTTTGATGAAACCAATTTCCAGTACCATAAGGTGTAGATATTGCTATACAACCACCTCCAGTTGCTAATGTTTGTTGTGCTGAGGCCCAAATTTCACCTATATTTTCAATAAATGCTGCCTCATCTATTATTAGTAATGATACTGCTTCTGATCTACCTGCATCTGATGCTGCTGAAGTTGCTTTAATTTGGGATCCATTTCGTAAACGTAAATTTAGTTTATTATTTTCGGCTGCATCCACTTTAAGCCATGAAGGTAAATTTTCATACATAAATTTAACCTTTGTAACCATATTTTTAGCTGTTTCCTGTTTTGTAGCTATACAAAGTATATTTTTATCTTTATTAAATAACATCATCCATAAAGAATAACCAGCTGATAAAGTAGATATACCTAATTGTCTGGATTTTAAAACTATAGAATAAGGATTATCATTAAATAAAGCTAACATTTTTTCTTGAAATGGAAATAATGCAAATTGAATTCTACCTCTTTGAGGGTGTTGTATAAAACAGTATTTTTTCATAAAATGTATAGGATCACTAGCACATTTTAAATATTCTTGTCTTATTACTTTTTTTATATCACTCATAGAAGAGACTCTATGGGCACTTGGATTTTTGGTTTTTTAAGTTTTGGCATTTTTACCTTCCAGTTCATCTTAAAAGTTAAAATTGGTTGAAAACTATTATTTATACCTATTCCTACCCCATATAATTTATCTTTTTTAGTTCTTAGTATTAATTCACTACCAGCATAACTTATTTGCTGTCTGTCTCCACCTAAACCGAACCCAACATACAACTCTCTTTGGTTAACCTCACGTTCTGTTTGAATTATTGTTGTAGGATAAACTAAATTGTACTTAATACCCCTAGATAATATTTTATTTTGTGATATTGTATCATTTATTATGAATGTAACACTATCTTTTTTTAATGTATCAGTGTAAGCATAGGTTGCAAAATATTCTTCTAATACTGAAGCTGTATCTACTGGAATAGTATCATGTATTTCTACTGTATCATGTACAGTTTTAGTTTTCCATTTTACTCTAGTTTTATATTTTGGGATATAAGTTGGAACCGTTTCTACAATAGTATCGTATTTAGTTTCTATCTTTACTATTGTTACAGGTTCTGCAGGTAGGGGGCTTTTTTCTCCTCTGCATTCTCTAAGTAAAAATATAACTATTATTAACCCTATTATGATTAGGGATTGAAAGTTTTTAAAGATCTTTTTCAAGTTTTTTCTTTTCAGCTGTCATGTCTTTCAGCTCATCTTTAATTTTATCTTTTGCTTTACCTTCTGCTTCTTTAAACTCTTTAGCTTTTTTCTTCATTTTAGCTGTTAGTTTTTGAAGCTTATTTGATATAGATGCTACTGAATCTTTTTTCTTTAATTCTGCTGATGTTGGTTCTTCATCTTCTTCTCTTAAACTAGAAAATTTTTCACCTTCTCTTTCTGCAGCTTTATAATCATCATCTATAGCTTTAAGAACATCATTTAATGCTTTTCTATAATCCATTCCATCGTACTCGTCATCCATCATATCTTGGAATAAACTAACTATTTGACTCATTTTAGAGTTAGTTTGGTAGACTTCTTTTAAATCTTTTTCATCTTCTTTTTTACCTATAGCAGCTAATTTTCTAAGCGGTTTTTCTTTAGCACCCGTTCTCATTAAATGTTGGATACTTTTTTCTCTTTCTTCATCAGACATACCTTCTAAAAGTACAGATGTAATTTCGTTTTTGATTGCTTCTTTTAATTCAGATCTTTTCATTGTAAAGTATTTGTTATACATATTGTGGAGAAAGTGTCTCCTGTATAACTTTGATACGTTCTTCTGTGGTACCTTTAATTTGAATTAAATTTTTAATCCTAGTACCATATCGGGTAATAAAGTATCTTATTGAATTATCTATGAGTTGTCTGTATTTAGCGTCTGTTTCTCTAATACCATTGTCTTCTATGTCTACACCTTCAGGTGAAACGTAAAATATGTAATCATATTCATGTATTAAGCTAGCTGCTAATTGTACAAAATTTTCTTTTTCTACATAATTCATTGAATCTGAACAGTGTGCAAATGCCATAACATCTAAAACTGTTCTGTCTGTAATGATTGCTTTGTTCATTAATTCAGATGCTCGTTCAGCTAAAAATACTGTTTGACCTTTTAGTGTAGAATCCGTATTTAAAGGTATACCTAATGACATTAAATGTTTAGAACGTTCTGTTCTAGTTATGTATCCCTCAAATGTATCTAACTCTTTTAAAGCATTTACTAGTGTAGTTTTACCTACACTCATTGTACCACATAAACCTATTTTCATAATTTAAAATCTTGCTACGGCTTTCATTGATGGATTCTTGTACCAAGGTAAACCTTCTTTTTCTTGATTGTACTCATTAAACTCATCTTTAGTTTTTTCAATACCATATAGATAATATTTTTTAGTAACACTTTTATCACCCTCGTTTACAGGTTCTATTGCAGGTCCATCTGGATTGTGGTGTTTCCAATTTATATTACCCTGCTCTCTAAATAAATGATGGATAGTATTTTCTACTCTCATTTTCTTGTACTCGTAAATTTTTTCTGCTTTTGCCATAATAATGTTTTAATGTAATATACGAAAATTATTTTAAATAAACAAACTATGCTCAAAATAATCATTATATTCTTCTTGTTCTACTATAATACTTTCTGCCACATATATCCCTTGTGCTCCCGATACTGTAATACCTCTTGCTGATAAAGCATCACCTACAAAGTGTATATCAGGGTAATCCACTAAACTTAAATCATTATATCTTACTAATGGTTCAGGTGATAGATATTTTACCTCAGGCATGTATATTCCCCAATCACTACCTAATGTTGGGAATACTTTTTTCATATCTTCAATAAAATCTTCAATATAAATAGCATAGTCACCTAATGCATTATATAAAGGATCCATACTATCTACTACTTCGGTTTTAACATAATTACCCTCTGATGTTTTAGATGGTACTCTATGTGATGGAGAATAAAATGTACCCTTACCATCTTTTTGTAGTTTTTTAACTGCCTCTCTTGACCAATCAAATGGTTTATCTATACCCTTAATTTCCATTAGTATACCAAAATTGGTCATATCATTTCTATATGCTTCATCCTTTTTAGCATGACCATTGTAGCTATAATCTCCATATGTGTGTTCTGCTGCTACATAAGCTGCATTATTATTAGTACAAAATGATCTTAATGATACACCTTTATCTTCAAATTTTCTATATAATTTAAAATCATATGAAATATCAATTAGTTTTTGAAAGTGTTTTTGTGGTGCTTCAAATCGTACTCCTATTTGTACTGATTTAGGTTCAGTAGGTAATTTATATCTTTCAGCTAAACGTTTACCAAAATCAATACCTGATTTACCTACACCAAATATTAATCTATCAAAAAATATCCAATCATCGTCTGATTGTAGATATTTTTCAGATGTCATAACAATGTGTCTAGTTTTAAAATCTATTTTAGTTACTCTCCACTGCCAATAAAATTCAACACCATTATCAACTAAATATTGATACCAGTTTTTACCTATTTCATGTAAATAATCTGTACCAACGTGCCATACAGGAAATAACCTTAAACCAAAGTGTGGTTTTATAAAATCTGGTTCTGCTTGTGGATCAGAACATTGTACTGCTTCCGGTTTAGGGTGAAAACGTTTAAAATTTTCTATAACCTGATCCATTAGCTCCATTGCTTTTTCATCTCCACAGTATTTTGATAATTGACCTCCTATTGATGTGTGGTATGTTAATTTACCATCTGACCATCCTCCCGCACCTAACATTCCTGTCATCACTTCTTCAGGTAATCTATCATGGGGATTTTTACCCATGTCTATAATTTTTATTTTACCTTCATATCCATTATCTATGAGCTTAGTAGCGGCGTTTATGTTTGCTACTCCTGCTCCTACCATTACTGTTACTTCCATTTATGTATTTGAGTTTTTTGGGTTAATATACGAAAAAAAAGTGGCATCTCCAAGGGAGACGCCACAACTGTCTAATTAATTTTTTAAAGCGACTGGTTATGAATCAGTCTGTATGTTTTAAAGTCCTGCTAGCTTTTTAAATCTATCTACTTCTTCGTTAACATCATCTTCTTCACTACAATGAGCTTCATCTAATTCATCTTCTTCTAAAAATCCTAAAGGTTCTCCTTGTGGTGTTTGTGCCCCTATATTTCCATGAGGTTGTGACATTTCTTCATCCATTTCATCTTTTTTCTCATCTACCATCTCCTTTTTCTTTCCACCATGCATTTTTTCATACATCTTTTCCATTTTAGATTTAGCTCTTTCGATTTCCTTGATTTCTCTTTCCATCATTTTAACTCGTTTCTTATCTATAAGTTCGGATAAGTTTTCGTCTTCGCTAACCATGCTTAATCTAGTAGTTTTAGCTTCTATCATTTCAGCTAATTTATCGATTTTAGCTTCCATTGCTACGATAGCTGATTGCTTGTCTATTTCAGCTAGTTCAGCCATGTATGCTGATGCTTTCTTTTTGCCTTCGTTTAAATTTTTCATTTTTCTATTTTCATTAGTACTTCCCCCTGTCTGTGGTACCCAATTATCTATACTATAATCTCTTAAAGTATCTTGAGCATAGTCTATAACTGTTTCAAGAGTTTCTATTTCATCTTCGTAACCTTTCTCTGATAGCATTATATCGAGCCAATCTTGGAACTCATTTTCTATACTACCACCCATGCCTTCGTTTAAGTTTTCCATTACTTTTTTATTTTAAGTTTTAAATCCGTTTGACCTTTTATAATCCTGTGGATTTGGCCCTTTGGTATAAATATATTATCTCCTTCTGTTAATGCCAAAGGTAGCTCATTATCTCGCTGAAATTGCCATCCTTTGCCTTCTAATACTGTTACTGTTCTGTCTTCTTGGTCTGTGTGCCATATTAAAGACATTGCATCTACGTCTTTGGAAAATGTTCTTGTATTGCTTTTATCAATATAAGGATTATCTTCTACCAAAATGTATTCATGTTTGATCCTAAACCTAGTTGTTTTGCATATCTAGGTAGTCTACATGACCAGTATCTAGCTGTGGTTCTATCTGTAGCTGTTTTACATCTGTGTCTGGCTGCAAATGCTTTTCTTGCTTTAGGATTTCTAATTTTTGCTCTTAAACCACCTGAACCAAATGTAACTTTTTTAATTCGTTTTGTTTTTGGGTCTCTAACATATACATAGTATGCTTTTGGACCACCTCGTTTTGGTTTGCCTATTGGTGGGTCTTTTTTCTTTTTCTTTTTAGATTCATTTAATCCCTTTTTATATTTAGCTACTTTATCAAGTAATTCTTGGATTTGTTCATTTGGAAATTTTGTAAATTTTTTATCAATTTCCTTTTTTATATAATCATATGTGAATTCTTCATCTTTTACTCCAAAAAGTGATGAAATTAAATCTCGTGAAGTGTAACCATATGGGGATTTATTTACACTATATATTAATAATTTAATTCCTCCATCTTTGTAAATATAAGCATCAAGATTTTTTGTTGAAACTATATCATAATCTTTTTCTTCGTTTACCATAGGCATATCTAAAGGTACTGCTTCACCTTCATACATTCCAAAATGGCCTAAATTTGTTTCTAATATTGCTTGATCATCTTCAGATACATTTATTATACCTCTTACCCATAGTGCTCTTGCTTCTCTTATAAGCTCAAAATGTTTTTCAGATCCTATTCTGTACACTGATTCGTGTAGTTGGATTTTTTTATCCATGTGGTATTGTAAACCTTCTGATATTAGGTGTTTTATTTTACCTTCTGTTAAAATTGGTGCTTTGCCTCCACAATCGTTACAACCACAATTACAGTCCTTTTTTTTAGGTTGTGATAGTACTTCTTTTATTAGTGTTTGTAGGCGTGTCATGTGTATAAATATTAATTTATTTTGTTTGTACTTTAATAACTGGGTTAGCTATTCCTCCTGAAGCATTTCTTATCTGAACTTCTATATATCTTAATCCTTGTTCTGAATCCTCTAAGCCAACTCTGGCATATGTGCTTTTTACCCCATTTCCTGGATATTTTACTTTAGCATAACTAATTTTGCCTATTAATTTAGCCACATCTTCAGGACTTTCTAAGTGTATTACTTTTATTCCATTTCCCTCTTCTCTTACATAATAATAACCATAGTCTACTGCTGATCCAATAAATCCCATTACTTCATCTTTATCTATATCAATATCTTGCCAGCTAGGAATTTCACCTTTATCCTCTATATAATTATTTAATCCATCAGTAACTTTAATAGGATCAATATCAAACATGTTAAATACTGATTGTTTTAATTTATCAGAATTAAATTTACTTTGATTAAATTCAATTTTATTATCTTCTTTATTATAAGTAATAGAAGAAACTGTACCTCCATTATATATATTATCTCCAGTTTTATTTTTAATGGAAAGATAATAGGGTTTACTATTAGCTATAATTGTAACATCAGATATTGTTTTACCCCTATCTTGAGGACCTGCTTCTGGATTAATTGTTCTTTTAGTATTTTGTCCTCCTGTTTGTTCGACTTTTGTTATATCCTGGGGATTAATATTAAGCTTACTTAAAATTTGTTTTATTTTTTCATCCTCAATATCATTTATAGATAAACCTATAGCATCTTGTAAACCTAATGTTATTTTATCTTCAAAATCTTGTCCTTTATTAGCTGAGGCTCCACCTGAAAGGATTATTAAATATTTTCTACCATCTACATCAAATTCAAACATATTAAATTTAGAACTAGAATGAATTGCTGGTTTTTTGTTTGGTCCAGAATTAGGAGGATGAACTATAACATTATCAATATTAAATGTATCTTTAACTATTTTTACAAATTCATCAGCTGATATTTTCTTTTTATTAGCTATACGTCTACTATCTGATTGAGTATCAAAAAATCCGGGATTAGTATCTATTAGGGTTTTTACAATTTTAGTATCAGCTGCTGCTTCTTTTAATACAATATTAAATTCTTTTTTAAATATAGTCTCTAATAATAAAATATCCTGCTTATTATTCATATCAGGATACCCTTTATCAAATTTATAGGAATATAATTTTAAAAACTTATCTATTGAACCCATAATTTTATGCTTCTACTTCTACATCTGTTGTGTCATCTACTTCTACATCTATTTCTTCTCCACCACCTGTATCTGCTTTTGCATCTACACCTGCTGCTTCACCTGAATCTGCTGTTCCATATCTTAATAAACGGGCTATTGCCTCAACGGCACGTTCTTCTTCTGGTAAGTTTAGTAAATAGTATTTTTTACCTTCAACTTGTGCTATCCAACTTCTACCCATCCATATAAGGTAAAATTCTTGATCGTTTCTTAAATTAATTCTAAATGTTGTAGGTCTTGGTGCTACCCAGTCTATACCAGATAAAAATGGATCAAAATCTGCTGTTAATAAAGATACTATAACTTCTTTAAGTTCAGGAAATTTCGTTAGCTCATCGTATTCAACAGCTGCTATTTCCGCTTTTTTTCTGTCTTTGATGACTTCAAAGGCTAAACCTCTAATTCGCTCTTTGAATTCGGCTTTTGTCATTATTTTCTAAGTTCTCTTAAAATACGTTCGGATAAGGATTCTTCATTAACTAATTCTTCTTCTAAATCCTCCATCATAGCCATTTCTTGTTTAAATTTGGCAAATAATTCTCTTGATTTTTGTCCCGATAGTTTAGCGTCCTCAGCCGCTTTTTCTAGTGCATCTAATGCTTTAGATATTCTTCCTCCTTTTTTAAGTAA